>OOIH01000881.1_pt1 | contig 36087 bp, 56 predicted proteins | sample 1691801 | NCBI WGS metagenome assembly OOIH01 (sample SAMEA1061690, study PRJEB22710) | metagenome
TGGTGAATATTTTCTCACGATTTTTTTATACATTAGAAAGGAGCTAATAAAATGAGTGAATATAAAGGAATAGAATACTTAAAAAGAAGACTATCAAACAAGAAAGATAGAAATGAATTGCGATATGACTATTATGAAATGAAAAACACTATGCAAGAATTTAACACTGTTATACCAAAAGAGTTTTATTGGTTAAAGGAATGTTTGGGTTGGTGTTCAAAAGCTGTAGATACATTAGCAGATAGATTATCGTTTAGAGAATTTAAGAATGATATATTTGAAATGAATGAGATTTATAATATGAATAATCCCGATATTCTTTTTAACAGTGCTATTATTTCTGCTTTAATCACTTCTTGTTCATTTATATACATATCTAAAAATGATGATGGTTTTCCAATTATGCAAGTCATTGACGGAAGGAAAGCAACAGGAATAATTGATCCAATTACAAATATGTTAATTGAAGGTTACGCAATACTAGAAACAGATATTCATGATAGACCAACAAAAGAAGCATATTTCACAAAGGAAGAAACAATATACTATGAAAAAAGCTCAAAACCATATTCCCAAAAGAATATAGCTCCATATCCTTTATTGGTGCCAATTATATATAGACCTGATCCTAAAAGACCATTTGGTCATTCAAGGATTTCAAGAGCTTGTATGAATATCCAACAAAGTGCTCTTAGAACATTAAAACGTTCAGAAATATCAGCAGAGTTTTATTCATTTCCTCAAAAATATATATTAGGTATGGATAAAGATGCAGAAAAATTAGAAAAATGGAAAGCTACAATATCATCAATGATTCAGATTAGCAAAGATGAAGATGGTGGTAGTCCGACAGTTGGACAGTTTCAACAGCAGTCAATGTCACCATATATTGATCAATTGAAAATGTTTGCATCGCTATTCGCTGGTGAAACAGGATTAACATTAGATGATTTAGGTTTTTCAACAGAAAATCCATCAAGTGTTGAAGCAATCAAAGCTCAACATGAGAATCTAAGATTAATTGCTAGAAAAGCACAAAAGACATTTGGTTCAGGTTTTTTAAATGCTGGTTATTTAGCAGTATGTGTAAGAGATAATTATCCATATTCAAGAAATCAAATATACTTAACAAAGCCTAAATGGGAACCATTATTTGAACCTGATTCATCTGCATTATCAATCATTGGTGATGGAGCAATTAAAATCAATCAAGCAGTACCAAGTTATTTTGGTAAAGAAAATTTAAGAGATTTAACAGGTATTGATTATTATGAAGATGTAGATATGAACATGAACAATAAAGTAGAAGAGAATCCTATTGAATTTGAAGATACCGTTGAGGAAGAATGATGGACGATATAACACAAAAATTACTTAATGCAATAAAAAATACCTATGAAAAAGAAATTTCATCAAATAGTCTTATAAAGGAAATTACAAGCAAGATAAAAAAAGGTAATGCAAATTATGAAGATATGTTGAAATACTCAAAAGAATTAGGTATATGTCTATCAAAAGCATTTCAAAAGAATATAAGTGATGAAGTATTACCAGATAGTAAAATGTATTACAATATTGCGAAATCTCTTGTTGAACCAATGTGTAAAGAAAATTATAAGACAATTGCTTCACATTGTGCAGCTGTTCAGACTTCGCTTAATCAAAAAGCAGGGATTGGAATAAAAGGAATAAAACCAACATATAAAGAAGAAAAAACAGAAGGTATTATTAATTATATTTCTAATGCTAGCAAATATAGTGAAAGAGAAAAGAGCTTTCTTCAGTCACTAAGTACAAATGCTAAAAGTATAGTTGATGATTCAGTAAAGGAAAATGCTGATTTTCATTTTAAAAGTGGGCTTAGTCCCAAAATTATCAGAAGAACAAGTGGAAAAACTTGTAAATGGTGTCAAAATCTCGCAGGAGTATATGATTATGCGAATGTAAGTACTACAAGGAGTGATGTTTTCAGACGTCATGCTAATTGTGATTGTGTTGTTGTTTATGATCCTTCTGATGGTTCTAAAAAAGTTCAAGATGTATGGTCAAAAAAATGGAATGATAATAGTAAATTAGACATTGTACAAAATAGATTGGAGAATATACAAAAGAAAACAAAACTTAATTTACCTAAGGGGATAGAAGATGTAACAAAAAAATATATAAGTGAAGCTACTCCAAATAAAGGAAATATTATTATAGATGAAGAGGTAAAAAAAGAAGATATAAGTATAGGTGAATGGTTACATAAAACATATGGTGGCAATATTCATTTACTTCAAGAAGATAAAGTTATAAAATGGCCAGACGCTTATTGGAAAAATGAATTTTGGGAATTCAAAACACCAGTATCTGCTAATTCTATAGATAAAAGAATTAGAAAAGCTGTTAGTCAGTTAAATAGTGCAAAATCAACTACGGATACCACAAGTAAATCATCTGGAATAGTTCTAGATATATCTAATTTTGAAGTTAATAATAACTTATTAAATTTGATAGTAGAAAAATTTTCAAAAAGAAGTAAAGGGGAAATGGATCTAATTATAAAAAAGAATGAAAAAACTATATTAATTTTACGAAGCAAAAAAAGATAACGCTATTGAGAGGGCCCTAAAAGTTCCCAACCAATAACGTTATCTTTATATATATTATACATAAAGTTATTAAAATATTCAATATAATTATATTTTTTGGAGGTGATGCCATTGATTGTGACGTCTAAAAAATTAAAACATAGGAGGTAGGATATGGAGCCAAAAAGAATTGGCAGACAAACTCCTACAACCTCATTAGTGTTGCCTTATAACAAAACCAAAGGGCAAGAGGCTATTAATATCTACAATAAAACTGGTAGAACTGCTAGAGAATGGCAAGAGATAATGATTTATGACATTATGGCAGTTGGTGATGATAACTTATGGGTTCATTCAACATATGGATATGCAGTACCTAGAAGAAATGGTAAAACAGAAGATGTTATTATGCGTCTCATGTGGGGATTAATGCATGGAGAAAAGATATTATATACTGCTCATTTAATTTCGACTGCTCATGCAGTATGGGAAACGGTTACTTATCTTCTTGATTGTGCAGAAATAAAATATGATTCTGCAAAAGCTAAAGGTCAAGAAAACATAAGATTGAAAGATGAAAATGGTAAATCAAGGAAATTGACACATACTGTTAATTTTCGTACTCGTTCTAATACTGGAGGGCTTGGAGAAGGTTATGATTTACTTATTATAGATGAAGCACAGGAATATACTATAGATCAAGAATCAGCCTTAAAGTATGTTATTTCTGCAAGTGCAAATCCGCAAATCATTATGTTAGGAACACCACCCACAGCAATTTCACATGGAACAGTATTTCAAAAGGTTAGAGATAAGGTTTTATCTGGACAATCAAAAAATACTGGTTGGGCTGAATGGTCAGTTGAAAAACTTCATGATCCTAAAGATAAGGATGCATGGTATGAAACAAATCCATCATTAGGACAGGGTCTTACTGAAAGAGTTATTGAGAATGAAGATACAACTGATGATGTTGATTTCAACATTCAACGTTTAGGACATTGGCTTTCTTATTCTCAAAAGTCAGCTATCACTGAACATGAATGGACTTCTTTAAAAGTTGAACAGATACCTAAGTTTACAAAGAAATTATATGTAGGAATCAAATATGGGCGTGATGGGACAAATATAGCTATGTCTATTGCGACTAAAGTTGATAAGAAGATATTTGTAGAAGCTATTGATTGTCAAAGTAAAAGAAATGGTAATTTATGGATTATTGATTTTTTGAAATATGCTGATATTGCAAAAGTTGCTATTGATGGTGCTGGAGCACAAGATGTATTGTGTGATGATATCAAAGAATATGGAATAAAGTTGAAACCTATATTACCAACAGTCAAAGAAGTTATTATTGCAAACAATCTTTTTGAGCAGGCAGTATTATCATCAAAAAGCATATGTCATAACAATCAATCGTCATTAACTCAAGTTGTATCTAATTGTGAGAAAAGAGCTATTGGTACAAATGGAGGTTTTGGATATAAGACATTAAATGAAGAACGAGAAATAGCACTAATGGATAGTGTTATTCTTGCTCATTGGTTATGTGTTTCTACCAAAGAAAAAAGGAAACAACAAATAAGTTATTAGGAAAGTCACTTTTTTTATAAGGTGACTTTTTTAATATAAAAAAATACGTACACTAAGCGGTTAATTAGGAGGAGAAAGAAATGGAAGATTTTAACCCAATTACAACACAAGAAGAATTTGATGAAAGAATCAAAGAAAGATTAGGGCGTGAAGCTAAGAAATATGAAAAATACACTTCACCAGATGATCTAGAAAAAATCAAGGCAGATTATCAAAAACAAATTGATGGATTGAATACATCTATTCAAGAAAAAGAAAGTCAATATGCAGATTTTGATAGTCAAATTGATGATTACAAAAAGCAAATTGCTAAATACGAGACCGACTCGGTAAAAACGAGAGTAGCAATTGATATGGGTATCCCTTTAGAACTTAAAGACAGATTAAAGGGAACTACAGAAGATGAAATTAGAGAAGATGCAAAAATCTTATCTGGTTTTGCTTCAAATAAGAAAAAACCACCTTTATATTCGCCTGATCCAGTTTATACAAAAGATGATTTGGATAAGGCAAAGTTAAACGAAGGATATAAACAGATGCTTAAAAATTTATAGGAGGATAGAAACATGGCAGATGTATTAGAAATGAAAAATTATAAAACAATTTACACACCTGAACTGGTGACAGATTTATTTACAAAAGTAAGAGGACACTCTTCATTAGCTAAACTAGCAAACGCTGAACCTTTACCTTTTACTGGTAAAGAGATTATGGAATTCACAATGGATGATGAAGTGAATATTGTTGGTGAATCAGAAGCAAAAACAAGAGGATCAGCAGGATTAGCTTCAAAGACTATGGTTCCATTGAAAGTTGAATATGGTATTAGAGTATCAGATGAATTTATGTATGCAAGTGAAGAAAAGAAAATTGAAATCTTAAAAGCATTCAATGAAGGATTTGCTGCTAAAGTAGCTAGAGGTTTGGATATTATGGCCATGCATGGAATTAATCCTAGAACTGGTACTGCTTCAACATTGATTGGTACTAATCATTTTGACGCAGGAACTCAAACTGTTGTTACAACTAAAGGAGAAGAAGATAAGGATATCAATAAAGCAATTGCTACATTTGATGATTGTGATTATTATGATGTATCTGGTTTCGCAATGTCTAAAGCATATAGAACGTCATTAAGCGAATTAGAGTACAAAAATGGTACTGCTAAGTTCCCTGAATTAGGATGGGGTAATACCGCTTCAACTTTAAAAGGATTACCAGTGGATGTTAATTCAACTGTATCATTTAACAATTCTAATGATTTGGTTATCATCGGTGACTTTGCTAAATACTTTAGATATGGTATTACTAAGGAGATTTTAATGGATATTATCCCATACGGTGATCCAGATAATACTGGAAAAGACCTAAAAGGTCATAATCAAGTATTTATTCGTTCAGAAGTCTATTTAGGATGGGCAATCATGGATGAAAAAGCATTTGCTAGAGTTGTAAAAGCTGGTGAATAAAAATGGAATCTTTCGCAACATCAGATGATTTAGAATTGTTGTGGAGACCTTTAAAAGAAACTGAAAAAAAGAAAGCCGAAGCACTATTAAAAACTGTTTCGGCTTCTTTACGTTATGAAGCTAAGAAGGTTCATAAAAATTTAGATGAAATGATTGCTGAAGATGAATTTCTTTTAGAGGTAGCTAAAAGTGTAACTGTTGATGTTGTTGCGAGAACACTTATGACATCAACAGATCAAGAACCAATGTCACAAATGTCTGAATCAGCATTAGGTTATTCAGTAAGTGGGACTTTCTTAGTTCCTGGTGGTGGTTTGTTTATCAAAAAATCAGAATTAGCAAGATTAGGACTTAGAAGACAACAAATAGGAGTGATTGATCTATATGGGAATGATTAAAGGAATACCAGTTATATTATATGACAAGTTTGAAACAGGAAAAGATGCATTTAATCATCCTATTTATGAATATAAAGAAATCACAGTTGAAAATGTATTGGTCAGTCCTTCAACAACAGATGATATTGTTACATCAACTGATTTAGTTGGAAAAAAGGCAGTCTATACATTAGCAATTCCCAAAGATGATGATCATTTATGGGAAAATAAAAAAGTTCATTTTTTCGGAACTGATTGGCTTGTTTTTGGATTCACTATTCAAGGAATAGATGAAAATATACCATTAAGATGGAATAAAAAGGTGATGGTTGAAAGATATGGCTAAGTTGAAAGTTAAACTTAATACAAATGGTGTAAGAGAATTATTAAGGTCAAGTGAAATGCTAAATGTGTGTACACAAATAGCATCAAAGGCACAATCAAAATTAGGTGATGGATATGAAGTAACACATATGGTTGGAAAAAATCGTGTAAATGCTTCGATTAAAGCAGTAACAGATAAAGCTAAAAAAGAGAGCATAGAAAATTATTCTATTATCAAGGCGTTAAAATGATAGAAATTATATTATTAAATTACCTTGAAAGTGCATTAGATGTGCCTGTTTATTTAGAAAAACAAGAGGAAATGGACCAAAGATATATCCTATTAGAAAAAATAGGAAGTAGTACAAGTAATTATATTCATTCTGCTACTATTACTATTCAATCACATGCTGAATCATTGTATCAATCAGCGTTATTGAATATGCAAGTTAAAGAAGCAATGAATAATGCGATTACTTTAGATTCTATATCAAAAGTAAAATTAGAAAATGATTACAATCATACTGATATAAATAAAAAGCAATATCGCTATCATGCGATATACGAATTAGTTTATTATTAAAGGAGAATTATATATGAGTAAAGCAGATTATGTAACAGCTGGTAAGCCTAAAGTGGGTGGAGCAATTTCAAGAGCAACAAAAGGAACAGTTTTACCTACAAATGCTATCGATCCATTAGATAATGCGTTTAAATCACTTGGATATATAAGTGAAGATGGATTAAAAAATAGCAATTCACCAGAAGCAGAAAAAATTAAATCATGGGGAGGGATTGTTGTATTAGTTGTTCAAGGTGGTAAAGAAGATACTTTCACTTTCAAACTGATTGAGTCAATCAATCCTGATGTATTAAAAACAATTTATGGTGACGAAAATGTAACTGGAACACTTGAAACAGGTGTTACAGTTAAAGCAAATTCAAAAGAATTAGAACAAAGTTCATGGGTTATTGAAATGATTTTAAAAGGCGGAATCTTAAAAAGAATTGTTATACCAAGTGCTAGTATTTCTGAAATTGGTGAAATTGAATACAATGATGAGGGAGCAATTGGATATGAATTAACAATAGATGCAGAACCTGATGATGAAGGAAACACTCATTATGAATATATTGTCATGGGAGGAAATTCTAATGATTAAGGGTAAAACTAAAACAGGATTTAATTATTCATTGAAAAAGGAAGTACTTGACGATTGGGAATTGCTTGAAATTCTCAGAGAAATAGACAAAGGAAATCCTCAATATTCAGTTGATGCAGTAATTAAGCTATTAGGAAAAAAACAATATGAAAGATTAAAAAATCATATTAAAAATAGTAATGGAAGAATATCAACTGAAGCTATGACTAAAGAGTTGAGTGATATATTAATGAATAATCAAAAAACAAAAAACTAATAATCCTCGCTAGAATGCTGAATTATGATAGTGATTTATTAGAATGCGATTTAGCAGAAAACTATAATATATACAATTATAGAGAGTTACCACTTTCAAAGGTAGCTCTTTTTTCTGTTAATTTAAGAGAAAATAGTAGGATTAAACTAAAAATGAATAACACTAATTATTCATTAGAAACTGTTCTTCTATCAAGCATTGTTGACAGGTTGTCATATCTTGTTTGGGCAAAAACAGAAGATGGAAGAAAAGGAAAAAATAAACCTATTTCAATTACATCTAAGTTATTAAATATTAATGTTAATGCCGAAGACAATGAAATTATAGCATTTAATACTGGCGAGGATTTTGAAATTATGAAGAAAAAAATTTTAAAGAAGGAGGGGATATAATGGAATTAGCAAAAGCATATGTACAAATTATACCTTCATCTGAAGGTATAAAAGGAAGTATTTCTGATGTTTTAAATGATGAATCTACTTCTGCAGGACAAAAGTCAGGAATTTCTATAGCATCAAAAATAAAAGGCGCTATTGCAGCTGCTGGAATAGGGCAAGCACTATCATCAGCAATATCCCAAGGTGCAAAATTAGAGCAGTCATTAGGTGGAATAGAAACACTTTTCAAGGGTGATGCTGATAAAGTTAAAAATTATGCACGAGAAGCATTTAAAACAGCTGGTGTAGATGCAAATTCTTATATGGAACAAGTAACAAGTTTTAGTGCTTCCTTGTTGCAATCACTTAAGGGTGATACACGTAAAGCAGCAGATTCAGCAAATCAAGCAATTATTGATATGGCTGATAACTCCAATAAAATGGGTACCTCTCTTGACTTGATACAAAATGCTTATCAAGGTTTTGCAAAACAAAATTATACTATGCTGGATAACCTTAAATTAGGTTATGGTGGTACCAAGGAGGAAATGCAACGTTTATTAAAGGATGCACAAAAAATAAGTTGTGTAAAATACAATATAAACAATCTTAATGATGTATATAGTGCTATTCATGTTATTCAAAAAGATTTAGATATAACTGGAACAACATCAAAGGAAGCAGCTTCTACATTATCTGGATCATTAGCTTCTATGAAAGCATCTTTTACAGATTTATTAGGTAATATGACTTTAGGAGAAAATATTGTGCCCTCGTTGAAAAATCTTGTAACAACAACAGGCACTTTTCTTTTTGGAAATCTTTTACCTATGGTAAGTAATATCGTTACGCAGATTCCAACGATTATTACAACGTTAGGACCTCAATTACTAACAAAAGGTATAAGTCTTATAAGTTCTCTTTCAAGTGGATTTATAAGTGGATTTCCTAATCTTTTATCAAGTTTTTTAACTTTTACACAAGAATTTGGAAATTATCTAACAGAACAAGCACCAACTTTTATAAGTAAGGGTTTTGAAATACTATCTAATATTGTACAAGGGATTATTAATGCATTACCTGTATTGATAACACAATTACCTCAAGTTATTACTACATTTGCTAATATTATCAATGATAATGCACCTGTAATACTTACTAAAGGTGTTGAATTAATAAAAAAACTTATTAGTGGGATTATAAGTGCTATTCCATTACTTATTTCAAATATACCTCAAATCATAACAGCAATTGTTAGTGCAATTCAAGCATTTAACTGGCTTAATCTAGGAAAGAGTATTATAGATTTCTTTGGAAAAGGAATAGCAAGTATGGTTGGTTTCATTAAAAACAATAGTGGTAATATATTAAAAGCAATTATTAATACTTTGAAATCATTACCATCAAAATTGTTGAGCTTAGCCTCTAATGCTTTTGCATCTTTTTCTAATGGGATTAAAAAATCAGGAGGAATTATAAATTTAGCTATTAATAAAATTAAAGACCTAATAGTTTTAGGTTTTAAAACATTACCTAAATCATTATTGAATATTGGGAAAAATCTTGTTGAAGGATTATGGAATGGTATTAGTGATATGACAGGATGGATACTTGATAAAATAAAGGGATTCGGAAATTCTGTTTTGGATGGAATTAAATCGTTTTTCGGAATACATTCACCTTCAAAAGTATTTGAAAATGAAGTAGGTAAAATGTTGACTTTGGGAATGGCTAAAGGCATTGAAAACAATCTGAATCCTGTAAAAAATGCAATGGATGAGTTAAATAATTCAACATTTGGAATGATTGATGCCGATTTCACAGTTTCTACTAAAGGTATGCAATCAGACAGTTCTCAATTAATATCAGTAATAAATGGATTACGTAAAGATATTTTAGCTAGACCTACAACAACAAATATAATTGATGGTATCACATATGATGATGGAAGTAATGTGTCTAATGCAATGAAAGAAATTGTTAGGGCAGTGAAGGTAGAAAGAAGGGTTTAAGATGGCAAGTGTAAGTGGTTTAAAAATTGATTTTCAGCTTGGAACAGATAGAAAGACAGCTTATGCAACTTGGAATTTATCTTCTAAATATACAAAGCATCTTAAGCATTATAAAGTTGTATGGCTATATACAACAGGTAATGGAGTTTCTTTTGAAGGATCTAATTCAACAACAACTTATAAAAACTCTACATTTAGTATTCCAGAAAATGCCATTAAAATAAAATGTAGAGTTACTCCTGTATCAACTACATATAAAGAAAAGAAAACTGTAAAGGATAAAAAAGGTAAAAAGACAACAAAAGAAGTGACGAAGTCATATTTTACAGGCACAGCAGTTACTTATACAAAAGACCTTGCAGTTATTTCACCTGATGTTCCTAAAGTACCTACTGTTAGTATAAGTAAAGATAACAAATTAACTATGACAGTAAGTGATATAGTTGAACAATCCGCAGCTATACTGACAAATAAAATTCAGTTTTATTTATACAACATAACAAATAAAACGAGTTCAAGCACAAAAGTTAAAGTAAGCAATCAAAAAGCACAATTAGTTAAATCACTTACACCAGGATGTAAGTATAAAGTAAAATGTAGAGCTATTAATACATTTACTTCAAATTCAACAGGTATTGATGGTATGGAAATTATGTATACTAGTGAACAAGAAAGATATAGTGGATGGACTGAATATTCAGAGGAAATAATTACAACACCAAGTAAAGTAGCTATTCAGTCATGTAAACCAGATAGTGAAACATCAGTTAAATTAGTTTTAGGTACTAGTTCTTTAGCAACTGATTTTGAAGTAGAATATACAACACAGAAAAAATATTTTGATAGTTCTACAGAAACAAGTTCAGCTTCAATTAAAAAGAAAAGTTCAAAAACTAATACTATATACATAACAGGACTTGATTCAGCAGAGACATGGTATTTTCGAGCAAGAGCTATTAATGGTACAGGAGAGTCGGGATGGTCTAACATTGTCTCTACAGTTTTAGGGACAAAACCTTCACCACCTACAACATGGTCTCTTACTACTACTGCGAATGTAGGAGAAAATGTTGTTTTATATTGGACTCATAATTCAGAAGATGGTTCTAATCAAACGGCTGCTATTATAGAAATTAATGTAAATGGTAAAAAATATACATTAAATATTGATAGTGCCGATAATAAAGATAATGATAATCCAATATACTCTAAAACTATTAATTTATCAAATTATAATTGTGTTGATGGTTCTAAGCTATTATGGCGTGTTCGTACAAAGGGAATTTTAAATTCTTATAGTGATTGGTCTGTACAAAGAACTATAGAAGTTTATGCAAAACCAACTATAGAATTGTTACTTGGTGATGATTCAGGAATACTAACACATTTTCCATATGTCATAAAATGTACTCCTGGACCTAATAGTCAAACACCTATAAGCTATCATATTAATATCAAATCAAAAAATTCTTATGATTGTGAGGATGTTAATGGAGAGACAGTTTATATAAATGCAGGTGATGAGGTGTTTTCTGAAACATTTATAAGTAAGACAAGACCTCTTTATATACAGCTTTTACCAAGCAATATAATACTTGAAAATAATCAAAGTTATATAGTTACGGTTATTGTATCAATGAGTTCTGGTATGATAGCAGAAACGGTAGATGAATTTGAAGTGAGTTGGGATGATGATGTACCAACTCCAGATGGTAGTATATATATAGATGAAGATGAATTAACAGCAATCATAACCCCACGTTGTGAAGATGATGATGGGAATCTTGATAATGATGTTACTTTATCTGTATATCGAAAAGAGGCTGATGGTAATTTAGTAGAGATAGCTAATGAACTCGAAAATAATGGCACTATTTCTGTTGTTGATCCACATCCAGCATTATATTATGCTAGATATCGAATAGTAGCTAAAAGTAAAATTACAAGCAATATAGCATTTGAAGATTTACCTCCTGAGCCAGTGTTAGAAAACGCTATTGTCATAACATGGGACGAAAGTTATAAACAATTAGAATATGAAGATGAAAATGCACAAGGAGAAGATTATCCTATAGATATTAACCTTGAAAGAATGATACTGTATCTTCCATATAATATAGATATAAGTGAAAGTCATAAGAATGATGTTTCTCTTATTGAATATATTGGTCGTAAGAATCCAGTTAGTTATTATGGAACACAAAAGGGTGAGACAGCTACATGGTCTGCATCTATTCTAAAAAATGATATTGAGACATTAAATTTAATACGTAAATTAGCAGTGTGGCTGGGAGACGTTTATGTTCGTGAACCATCTGGTAGTGGGTATTGGGCAAAGATTGATGTGTCTATTGATATTAAACATAGTAGTGTAGTTATACCAGTAACATTTAGTGTTGAAAGAGTGGAAGGTGGTATATAATGATTAACTGGAACGAATCTATGAAGCAAACATATGAATTTTACGTTGTTGATCCTAATACATGGGCAGATATGAATATTATCGACACTATAGAATCATGTACAATAAATCGTAATGAATCGGATAATACTTTAGGATCAGCTAAATTCAAATCATCAATGCCATTAAATGAATGTTATATAAGAATTTATCTTATTGTTGTTCAAAATAAGGAGCAAGAAAAGATACCTTTAGGAACATTTCTTGCACAAACACCATCTGCAAGTTTTGATGGAAAAACCTATGATATAAATATGGATGCATATACACCTTTAATTGAATTAAAAATGGATATGCCTCCTATTGGGTACTCTATATTAAAAGGTCAAGAGATAATGGATACTGCTTATGAATTATGTCAGGAAAGAATAAGAGCACCTGTTGTTAGACCATCATATCAACAAGCCATAAGTAACAATTTCATAGCAGATAAAAAAGACACATGGTTGTCTTTTTTATCTGACTTTATATCAATTGTAAATTATAAATTCTCACTTGATGAAATGGGAAGAATTCTTTTTGCACCTAAGCAAGATATATCATCATTATCACCAGTATATAAATACACAGATGATAATAGTTCTATTATGTATCCATCTATAGAAGATGAAAATGATACATTTGATATACCAAATGTTGTAGAAGTTGTCTGTTCAACAGAAAGTGGATATTTAATATCGCATGTTGAAAATAATGATATTAATAGTCCTGTATCAATTGTTAATAGAGGAAGAAAAGTTATATATAGAGAAGAGAATCCTTCTTTATATGGAGAAGCTAATCAAGTATATTTAGATACATACGCCAAACAAGTATTAAGAGATAAATCATGTTTAGAGCACACAATTTCATACACACATGGATATTGTCCAGTAAGAGTAGGAGATTGTGTGCTTTTAGATTACAAAAGAGCAGGTATTATAAATGTAAAGGCCAAGGTTATATCACAATCATTGAAATGCGAAACAGGTTGCGTCGTAGAAGAAAAAGCTGTTTATACCGAAAGTCTATGGAAGGGATAATTATATGATATTGAAAGATTCTTTATTAAAACAATTTGTTGAACTAACAAATGATTCAACAAGTAATAATGAAAATAAATACTTGTATGGTACTGTAAAAATTATCAATGATAGAAAATACATAAGTCTAGATGGTTCAAATGTACTTACTCCGATTTCAACTGTTGCAAAAGTAAAAGATGGTGAAAGAGTTCTTACTACAATCGAAAATCATACTGCGATTGTTATGGGGAATCTTTCTTCTCCGTCAGCTTCTGATAAAGACTTGTTAGAAGTAAATGAAAAAGTTATTGAAACTGGTAAAATGCTAGCTCATAAAGTGATTAGTGATGAATTAGATGTAATTAATGGTATTATAGATAATTTGCAATCTAAAATTGCTAACATTGAAAATGCTGATATTGTTATCGCTGATATAGAAAGGTTAAAAGCTAAATATAGTGAATTAGACTATGTATCAGCAAATGAATTAAAAGCACTTAATGCTGATATAGACAGCATAAAAGCAAAGATTGGAGAGTTTGATAGCATCTCTACAGAAGATTTAGATGCAATTAATGCTGAAATAGAAAACTTAAAAGGTAAAAATGCAGAATTTGATTATGTGTCCGCAGAAACTTTTAAAGCACTTAAAGGAATAATTGAAAATCTTAAAGTTGGTAATTTAGAAGCTACCTATGCAAAGATTGATTTATCTAATGTAGGTACTGAGTATGTTGATAATCTATTTGTTAAAAGTGGTGTGTTTGAAAAAGTAACAGGAGAAGAAGGTATTCTTTATGAATTGACCTCTGTTAGATTCAATGGAGATTTAATAAAGGTTAATACTGTTGTAGCTGATAGTTTAATATTGACAGGTTTAGATGGTCTCTATTATCGAATGAATGCTGAAGGAGGTCATCTTACACAAGAACAACTAAGCAATGAAATTTATCAAAAATATCTTGATGGAACAAATATTGTGGCCAATAGTGTTACTGCTGATAAGATGAATGTGAATAAATTAAGTTCCTTAACTTCTGATTTAGGAGATATAACAGGTGGTAGTCTTAATATCAACAATAAATTTATAGTTGATAATCTAGGTAATATGAAATCTGTAAATGGAGAGTTTAGTGGAAAGATTGATGCGTTAAGTGGATCTATTGGTGGCTTTTCAATAGAAAACAATTCACTTGAAGTAGATATACTTAAAACAATAGATGGAACATTAAATAGAAAACAATTTATTCTTGATGCAAGTAAAAACGTTATTTTCTTTAGGTCATATAGACCAGCTAGTGATATTGAATATGGTCCAAGTGAAGAAATAAGAATAAGCCATAAAGGCTTTGAAATGGAATCAGGAACATATGGTGGAAAAATAGATTATTATGTATCTTTAGATTATGAATCACTAGGATTTGATGGAGATATGTGTAATGCAAGTTATGGTGTCAATGGAATTGATATATATGACAATAGCGATATTGAAGCTGGATTAAAAAGTACAACTATAGATGCAAATAAAATTATCACACATGGTTATATTAGAACCAATGGCGGATTATATACTGGTGGAAAAACAAGTGCAGTTGATGGAAAAGCTGGTGGAACATTAGGAACAAATGGCTATTTACATTTGGTTGCTGATAAATCAAGAAATAATCCAGGTATTAGTTTTTACTATGACTTAGCAACAAGTGCAACTCATCAATTAGCAGCTAGGCAAAATGATTTTTACTTTTCTAAGCCTGTTACAGTTAATGGGGTTATTAGAACGAATAATACGAGTGCTTTTGGAACATACAATTCAAAAGGAACAGCAGGAAATCTTATCTATTGTTCTAGTGATGATCGTGTCATTATAGGAACATCAGCGACAGGTGTTTATGGAAATACAGATATATACGCAGGAGATTTTATGAAGTTTCATGCAAATAGTAATTCTGATTCATATAAAGCTATTGCATTAGAATTGTTTAGAGAACAAAGCGATAATCATAGAACCGTATTAAGACCAGCTACAAACTCTGGAGCATATCTTGGAACAACAACTTATCGTTTCAATACTGCCTTTTTTACAAATGCTATTACAGCATCAGATTTAAAGGAAAAAGACGTTATTGAAGACTTTGATTTTAAGGCTAAAGACTTCATTATGGGATTAGAACCTATAGCTTATAGAAGAAAAGGTAAAGGGGATACAGGAGAACGTATTCACATAGGATTAGGAGCTCAAACTCTAGCTAAACATATTAAAGATTTAAACTTGGGTGATTTATCAATGGTTCAAGCAAGCATTATTGATGGGGAAAATGAGAAATCCTATCATGGTGAAGATATAGATGATGAATTGTTATCATGGGGTATAAACTATACTGAACTTACACCTTATCTTATTTTAATGATAAAGGAACAGCAAAATGAAATAAATTCTTTAAAAAATGAAATAAATGAAATCAAACAAATGATTTTAAATAAAGAAAAACAGGAGGAAAGATAAAAATGGAAAATATTTTAAATATTATATATGGATCATTAAGTACAAATATAGTTGTATTGATTGTTGCATGGTGTATTATGTTTGATACATTTTTTGGAGTATTAAGAGCAGTTAAAGAACATGCTTTTAATAGTAGCTTTGGAATTGATGGAGGTATTCGCAAAGTTGGAATGATCTTCTCTATTCTATTCTTATTTGTAGCAGATTTAACAATACATATTAATGTTATTGGATTTGTACCAAAGACATATTTAGAAATTCTAGGAGTAGAAAAGATAGGTATGTTAGAATTTTTTGGATTGTTCTTCATCTTGTATGAGGCTATAAGCATATTAAAAAATATGTATTTGATTGGTATTCCTATGCCACTTTGGTTAAAAGATAAGTTAGAAAAGTTGCTTACCCAACTTACTAATGAAGTACCAACAAAACTATTGGAGAATGAGGAGTAGCTACAAAGCTGCTCTTTTTAGTTAGGAGGAAAATAAAATGAATACAATTACAAAATCAAATCAATTAGCAAAAGATTTATGCAAAGATAGTGTATGTCGTTATGTATATGGAGCTAAGTATCAAAAGCACACAACATCGTTAGTAAATAAATTAGCAAAGCAATATCCGGGAGTTTATACAGATGCATATATAAAGAAAACATTAAGTGATGCAGATAAAGGATATATGGGTATTGATTGCAGTGGACTTACATGTAAGATTTTAGGAATTGCACAGCAGGGAAGTTCTCAATTAAAATCAAGTGCAGTTAAATTATTAAAGGTCACTAAGGCAAATGCAAAAGAAGGAATGGCAATCTGGAAACAAGGACATGTTGCTTATGTTGGAGAAGGTCTAAAGATTTATGAAGCAAATGGTGTAGATAAAGATATGGAAGTTTCTTCATGGGATAAAAGAGCAAAAGACTTTACACATTTGTTGGTTGTAAAAGGATCATATTTAGCTGAGCATTGGAATGATAAAGCAACAACACAATCATCAGCTAAAGTATCTTATTATAAAAAGTATACAGGTAAATCTCAAAAAATTGATGAAGTATTAAAAGCAATTGGTGTTCCATCAAAATATTATGGATCATGGCAAAAGAGAAAAGAAATAGCTAAAGCAAATGGTATTAAAAGTTATACAGGAACTGCTAAGCAAAATATAACTCTTATTTCTTTAGCAAAACAAGGAAAACTTAAGAAAATATAAAGTATATGCCTATTCTCATATTGAGGATAGGTTTTTTTTATAAATATAATATATATTGAGTTATGTGAAATTATCTTAAATATCTTAAAATATATTGTTATATTTTTTTAATTTTCATATTATACTAATATTAGTATTTTATTTATATTTGTGTTATAATGTTTAATGCTAAAAGGGTGATAAAAAATGGATGCTAGTAATGTGATATTGAAAGATGAGAATTTAACAGAATTAGATGAAAATAACTTAAAATTAACAGTACCACAATATATTTTAGATATTAGAGATAATGTGGAATCAAATACTATGTATTTTGAAAAATGGGCAGAAGAAATTGTTGTTAGAAATAAAATAAACTATGATGAATTGCCTATCAATGTATGGAAGATAGCAAGAAATATGGGATTTAAGATTATTGAAGCATCTTTTTCTGGTAAATTAGAAAATGTAGTATCATTAATGTATGATGGAAAAAAACCACCAACATTTTTAGAAAAAGTAAAGGTAAAAAGAGCGATTATTATTAATCATAATGATTCTAATAAAGAACAAGCATTTTACATTGCGTACCAAATTGCAATATTTACACTCTACTTTAAAATAGGACTTAATCAAATTTCAATATTAAGGAGTCTAAATATCAAAAGAGTAAATACAAAAGAGCATGCTTTAAATTCATATAAATTTGCTACAATGATATTAATGCCAAAAAAGAAAGTTATTGAAGAAATTGATTTGCTTAAAGAATTAGAAAATAAGAGTACTATTATAAATATTTTATCTGATCGTTTTATGATACCAGTAGAATATACTAGAACAAGACTGGAGGATTTAAATTTATTATCTACTTTAGGAGGAGATAATAATGAATGATGATTTTTTTGAAGATGAATTGATAGCGTTTTTAGATGATGAATTTGATGATTTTGATGAGTATTTAGAAGATGATTTACAGTTAATAACCGAATCAAATGAAACTCCTAAAATAGAAGAAACTGTGTTAAATACAAGAATAAAATTATTAGAATCTTATAGAGCTGTGGATGCAGAATTAGGGTTAAGGTTATCACAAGCCTTTGATGTTTTACAAACAAGAGAATCGCAAAAAAAATCTTTTAAAAAATGGTTTTTTATAGTGATAATGTTTATGTTTTGCATATTATCATTAGCTCCATTGATATTAGTTTTTTATTTTAAAAATTTAATAGATTCTATGAGCATAATTTTGACAATCATTGCTTATCTAATTGAATTAATAGCTTCAATAATGATTTTACCAAAAATTATAGCAGATTATTTATTCAATAAAGAAGAAGATAGAGAATATATGGAAATTATTCATGATTTAGAAAAATATCATGAAGATAAGAAAAAATATTTAGAAAAATAAATATAAAAAAGTTTGGCTTTGTAAAATTTATTATAATAAAAATATCACTAAAAGTAATTAATTCTATCAATTATTATTTTTAAAGATTTATTTTATAAAATTTTAAAAACTTATCCTTTATTATATTGATAGGTGTGTTTTTGCATTTTGAGCACTTTTTGTGCATTTTATGCAAGATAAACTCTATTAATGGTGGCCTCAATATGGGCACGATATTAAAATCTTTTAGACTTTTTAGAAATAAATAAGATAATTTAAAACATTTTAATGTATTATATTTGTATAAATCATAAAAAAAGTTTTTCCCTTCGTGGACGCCATGTTAAAAAAATGCCCATTATATGGGCTTTTTTATTTTGTGAAAACGTCTATGGGCACGTATGGGCACGAAAGTTTCACATTTATTCAATTTTTAACTATCCTAGAAGTTTTTTCATCTTGTTCTTTTTTTCAGGGAACATATGAGAATATCTCTTTTCAACCATCTCTCTGCTATGTCCTAATCTTTCAGCAATATCCCAAGAGTCTGCACCATTGTTAGCTAAATATGACACATGGCTATGCCTGAAATCATGTATCCTTATTTTTGGTATTGGTTCTTTAGGGTGCTCTTTATTGTACAATTCTATGTATCTATTTTTTGCATTCTCGACAGTTTTGTGAGGGATAGGTCTATTTGTACCAAATATATAGAAATCGTCTGAAAATCCATCTATTTGACATTTATCATTATATAATTCTTTGAGTTCTTCCATGACAGGAGAGGGGATGTATATAACTCTATCTTTTTTGTTTTTTGTTGTATTTGTTAATTGTTTATTTTTGTTATCCCAATTTGAATGAATAGAAAGCATTTCATTTTTAAAATCTAAATCTTTCCATGTTCTTGCTTGTAACTCAGAAATTCTCATACCAGTCCAATATAAAACATCAAATATAATTATGTGAATTTGATTATTTATAACTGATCTAAACTTTTCATATTCTTCAGGAGTAAAATACTTCATTTCTTCTCTTTTTTCATTTGTATGCTTAACATAATCAATATAATCAAAAGGGGAAGTCTTAATTTGAAGTTTTCTTACACCATACGCAAGGGTTGATTTAACTGTGTATTGTATTTTTTCTAGATAGTCATTTTTATAATCTAATTTCATCAGTTCATTTTGCCATACTTCTATATGTATAGTTTTTATTTTATCAACATACATATCACCAAAATAAGGTTTGATATGTTTTTTGTATAAAGATTTATAATCAAAAACTGACCTAGGCTTAAGCGAGGCAGACTTATATTCCATAAAAGAGTTGAATAACACGTCAAATTTGACGGCTTGTTTTTTTATGTCTTGTGCATCTAACAAGGCTTGTCTTTCATATTCCTTGGCAAGCGATTGTGATTTAAAACCACGTTTCTTAATATATATTCTATTTCCGAACACATTTGTATATGATGCATTAACATACCATGTTTTATGTTCTTTATCTTTATATACAGGCACAATAATACTTCCTTTCATCAAATATAGATTTATTATTAAAAATATGATAAAATTAAGTATGCAAAAAGGCATACTCATTAAACTAATTTTCTCAAAATAAAAATTGTCTTTTTGTTAGAGATAGTGTAAATATCTCTTTAGATCACCATCCTATTGCCGTAGGGTGGTTTTTTCATTTTAGATAATAATCTATTGTGTATTTTTCATTCTTGCATATCCAACAAATGATAAAATCATTTGTATAATAACAAAGAAGAAATATGGAATAAACATTACCATTCCTACTGCATATAAAATACCACCTGTAAGAGCAAATCCACGTTTATTCATAAATACTCCTAAACCGTTAAAAATAACAGCAAGAACAACGCAGATCATATGTGGTAATACCAATGCAGTAGCGAGTGCAGCACCAGCTTGTTCTGCCCCTTCAGAACCACCAATTGCACCAGTAAAATATGCAATAATGTAAATTGCATAAATTGCTCCTAAAATAAAAGATACTAATAAGCATTTGTTGTACTTTTTCATAATATTAATCCTCCTCATTTAAATGCTTTATATATAAACACCATTTAGTGTGTTTACCTTGATTTCTTAATCTTTATTAATAAATGTTTTATATATCATATTTATTATCTATAACTAGTCTCTATTAAAATTATTTTACTATTTAAATAATAAATAGGGTAATTATAATATTTTTAATACCAGCAATAAGTATATACTTTATAATTATCATATTTTTCATCAGGTTTACTACATTTTGTTTTATAAGATTCCCCAGGATCTAATTCTTGTCCAATAGCGTATGAACCCATAATTGGACTTACATATATAGGCTTTTTATTTTTAAAATAAACAACTTCTCCATCTACAACTATGTGATTTTCAGATTTGTTTTTCATTGTAATTTGTACATCAGTGCTGAGATTTTCATCTTTTATTTCAACATCTTTATCATCACAAAGATTAGATGTATATTCTTCTTCACAAGTGTTATAAACTACTTTCATGTCATCGTATTTCACATCATATACCCAAAAGTATATATATCGTGTACTTTTAGGTTGGATATTAAGATCTTCGTTTGCATCTCCATTTAAAGAATCAATTTTTTTGTCTTTTAGATATAAATCTAAAAGTGGTTCCACATAAACAGGACAATCGTTATTATTATCGATTTGTACTATTATTTGTTCTTCTTTTCCTTTATAAATCTTATGAGTGACTTTATCTGCCGAAAAATATTCTTTTTGTATTTCTTGGTTTCCAGATTCATCAGATGATGAACATCCTGCCATTCCAAAACATATCCCTAAACACAATAAGCTTAATAATAATTTTTTCATTTTTAATTCCTCCAAATTTTAATTTATATAAACGCTACTTTAGTGTGTTTACCTGTTTTTAGCTTGATCAATTACATCTTGCATTGCTTTTCTAATGACATCTGATTGTTTAATGTTCAATTTTAAACATGCATCTCTAAAATCATCAACAAACTCCTTTTTAAAAGAACAACTCAATTTTTTTATATTGCTTTTTGCATATTTCTTTTGAGCAGCATACTTGTTTTCCATAATTAACCTCCTATAAATTCTTTTACAAATAAGATGATTAAAAGTATTATAACTATAATATCTAATATCATCTTAATAGTATCATAATGTTTCATGTTTTTTTGCTCCTTTCATTTTTTTAAGTAATATGATATAATGAGCATGAAGGAAAGGGGATTACTCCCCAATGCCTTTAATTAATTTATATACTAGATAAGAGATTTCTAGTACAATCTTGATGAGTTCTAAGACTTGTTTGCCGACTGGTTTAGAACTCTTTTTCTTTTCACTCATTTATCTTTCCTCCTTACAATTATAGTATATCATATACGTACGTATATATCAATGCTTTTTGTAAAAAGTTTTGATAAATTCAACGTTTTTTTTTATTTCTTTTCATTTCTCCCTTCAATTTATGATAAATACTTAATTTTTTTGCTTTAGTTATTTTAATTTTTCTTTTATTTTTAATGTTTCTCTATATTGTTCAGCATCAGCATTTTCATTGAATTCTATTAATTTTTCGTGATTTTCTCTAACTACTTTTTCGATTTCATCTAAAGAGACTTTAAAGAACTCTTTTCTACCATTTATCATATTTACTTTTTTATTTTCGAAAGCTTTATGTAAAGCATTTTCTAATTTTGGGGCATCATCACTAAATATCATGGCATGAACATCAAATTTAAATGGTACAGATGCATCACCTAGTTCATCTACACGATCCTGAGGATCCAGACGCCTTGTCATACCAATTTTATATACTCCTTCTCCAAAAGAACCAATATTAGAGATAACATATACATAACCAGCTCGTTGATTAGCTTCTCTATAATCAATATCAGAAAGATTTTTAGAAATGTCAGTAAGCTTATCTTCCAATTCTTTGATTTTAAGTTTCAATTCTTCTATTTCTGAATCTTGAGCGTTCGCTAACTGTTGTAATAGTTTTTCTTTGGCATTTTCATAATGGTTTTGTTCTTTGATAATTTTCTTTCTAGCTTCTTGAATTTCCTTTTGTAATTTTGCTTTTTCTCTCTCTTCTTCTCGTGCGGCTCTCATTGCTTCTTTTTCTTCTTGTTTTTTTACATTATATTCATGGACAAGATGTAATTCATCAATTTTTAGTTGTTTATAACTTCTAGTTACAGATATTTTATTTCTTCGATTTAATTTATCTAAAGCATCAGCACATTTTTCTATTCTTTCTTTTATTTTGTCAAAGTTATTAAATTTAACTTTAGAAATTAATACATCACACTCATTATTAAAGGCTCTTAAATACATTTTCATATTATCGTTATTCATAGCACGTCCTTTAGCTTTGCTGCCATCTAAAGTCCAACCATCAAAGAAATGTAATGCTTTTTTATCCTTGATCATTTGCTTTTGTTTATTACGAATATCTTTTATTTTATCTGAGTATTCCTGACTGTTCATACAGTTATATTTTGGTACATATATAGCAAAATCCATCATATCAATGTCTACATTTATATCGTCTATTTCTAATCGTTTAGATTGTAAATTATGTTCAACTTTTTTTAGTTGTTCTTTTAATTTGATTAGATTCTCATTAACATTATCATATTCTTTTTTAGAATTTGATATCATTTCTTGGATTGCCACATAATCTCTTGCACCAATTTTGTCTAGCTGTTCATAAAGTAATGTATTTTGTTCTTCTAATTCTTTTATTCGTTGTAACTCTTTTTTATTAAATAGACCCATCATTAATCCTCCCATTCAAAATCCTTGATTACTTTCTTTAATTTTCCAATACAACGAACATTATTGTTGTATGGATCAATAGGAATGGAAGGGAAATTACTATTCATTGGTTGTAACATCATAATCCCATTCATTTCAGTGAATTTTTTACAAGTTGCTATATTGTCTTCAGTACAAAAACAACCAATAACTCCATAATCCACCTTATCTGTTTTTTCAAATACTAATAAGTCTCCATCGTTAATGCCAGCGTCTTTCATACTTTCTCCCTCAGCATATTGACAAAAATATTCAAGATTTGGGTTTAGCCCTTTAGATGGAACAGGTATCATTTCAATGATATTATCATCAACAAATCCACCATTACCGCAACATAAATTGTTGTAAAGAGGTATTCTAGTGTAATCTATACCAATTGACTCATATATTTCTTCATCCACATCTAAAAGAAGAAGAGGACTAATATCTAATGCTTTGGCAAGAAGAGATATTTTATCTCTGCCCATATTTTCTATCATTCCATTTTCCCATTTTCTAACAGTACTTTTACCAACTCCAACTAAATTACCAACTTCTTCTAAAGTTAAATTAAGCTCTAGTCTTTTATTTTTTATTAATTTACCAATATTCATTATTATCACTTCCTTTTTTCATTTATATGATACTACTTGTGTGTCTTTTTTGCAACACAAAAATACAAAAAGATAAAAAAGTGTCTTAAAAGACTTTACAGAACAGCAAAAGTATGATAGTATATTTGTGTCTTAAATGACACGGAAGAGAGGTGTGAATTGTGAATCTGATAAAGTTAAAACAAAAAATGTTAGAAAAACAAAAATCAAATAAAGATTTAGCTTTTGAATTAGGTATAAGCAGAAGTGCGATTCAAAGAAAGTTAGCAGGAGAGGTTCAATTTTCACAAGGTGAACTTAAAATCTTGATTAAAATATTAGCGTTATCCAATGAAGAAGTAATGAATATTTTTTTTGATTAGAAAGTGTCTAAAAAGACACCGAGAAGTAAAACTTATGAAAAATCTATTTTTAAAAAATCAAGAAGGAAAAATAAGGAAAGTTTCTAGCATTTGTATGTGTGAGGAATGTCGAAAAAGAAAAATGCCTGAATTATTTCTTGAAGATTTGAATGGCAATCATGCTGACTGTATTAAAGTGAGTGATTTATTTTGTAGTGAGTATCAGTTGAGTAATGATTTTAATGAATTATTTAGAAGTGATTAAGAAATAGGAGGATAAGATGAGAGAAACAGAAAAAAGAATAAAAGACCTTGAAGTGGAAGTTCAAAGTCTTAAAACAGAAATATCATTTTTGAGAATTGCGGTCATTATTCATTTTATTGGACATATCATTATCGATTTGATCTAACCTTTTTTCATATTCATCAATTTCTTTTTTATGGGATTCAACAATAATATAGTTATTGTTATTAATAATTTGAGGTTTTGAATTTATATCACTATATACATTCCAAATTAATTGTAGTATTCCAATTATTATTGGAATCCATACTTCCCATTTTATATTTGTTTTTTTCTCGAGATTTTGAGCAATCTCAGTTGGTTCAACATCATCAGATAGCTGTTCAATTATTTCTTTAGTGTATTCTTCATTGATTATTTCTTCATAGTCAATGTTGGATAAAAATGCACTTTCTACAGATTTGAGTGCTTCCATAGCTTTAGTTGATGATGAAATAAATGACTTTACATCCAACTCTTTAATAGAATTAGATAATACTTCATTATATATTGTCATAGTTTTGAAAATTCCAGAAGCATTTGGAATGTTTATAGAAATAAAATTATTGAGAGCTTCAGTTATACCTACTAAATCAATTCCATGTAAAGCTAAGTATGCATTAGAAAGTGATTTTTCTGAGGGGTCAAAGTTATAATTATCATTCATTGTGATTACCTCCTTTCAGGATGATTATATCACATACAGAGGTTGAGTTTTAGGAAAGAAGATTATAATTTCTTCCAATTATGACCTTTTTCTTAAGTCGGTGGTAATCTATCACCTTGATCTATATTGACAATTCTAGGATTAGGGACTTCATGCAGTTTTCTTGCACAAGATGCAAATTACAACAGATATTGGAGGAGGTGAAACAAAATGCCAGATATCAAACGAGAGATTAAGGAAACTATTAAAATGTTGAATACTTGGTCTAATAATAATCATTATTCTTATTCAGAGGTTAATGGTGGTTATCGTTTGTTGATTAATGAACAATCAAGTTCATGCATTATGACAGGTGAATGCTTATTAAGAAGATTAAATGATGATCTAAGTCACTATTTATTCGATTAAGAAAGGAGGGTGTTTAAATTGATAAACATAACTAGAGAAAGGATTTTGCATAAAGGTTATGCTAAAAAAGCAGACATAAAGAAATTTATTCCATGCGGATATAGTAGAGCACTTGAAATATACAATGAGATTCGTAATGAAGTAGAACTTTCTGGAAAAAAGAATCTTCATAACTCTGTTTTATCAAGGCGTTTGTTGCCATATGTAGGTTTAACAGAAAAACAAGTAGCAGATTATGCTGAAAAAGAAAAAATCGACTCCGCCAAGTCGATTCAAAGTTAAATCATTAGGATATTTAACTACGTTTTCAGTATAAAAGATTATAAATAAAAAAGCAAGACAAATAGAAAATTATAGGAGAAAAAAACAATGAATTATAAATATAGTTTTAAAGATTTTTTGAATGGAGATATTGTGTTAGAAACAAACATGTGCAACACAAATATTATCTCTCTTAAATTACAAGAATACGGTATTAATACAAAAATTATTGATGAAATGGTATGTATTACAAAGCCAATTGTTTATTTACATGTGGAAAATGATTGTCTAACTCTTTTAGATAATGTTGTTGTTGAGGAGTTGGAAAAAGAGGTTGTACAGTTTTGTAAGATTGATCCATTTGAATGGAACATAAAAACTGATGATTTTAGATTGAATCAGATTGTGCATGTTGTTTTAAATTTAAAAACAAGAGAAGTATTTAATCCATTTGCTGGTGTAGAACATGTAACAGCATATATTTCATGTGTCGATTTAAAAAATAGGATGTGTGAGATTGTGTATTTACATAATAAACATAAAACTATGTGGGTTACTTTTGATGAAATACATCCTATCTTCAATATCTATGAAGCAGAGAACGAGGAATTTGAAGTTTATAGGGAACAAGAGGTCATCAAAGATGATTAGAATATTTATTTTATGGTTTCTATCTTTCATTTTATTGTTTATTGCAATATCATTACACAACATATACATAAAGGTTATTTTAACAACATTTTCAATAGCTTCAATTCTTTATTCAGAGGTATTGCTTGATAAAGAGTATGTGAAATACCATGAAAAGAAAAGATAATAGGGTATTGAATATCGTTATTTTCATATCAAACGTTTTGGTTATAGCACTTATCGTTTTTATACTTATTTTTGATGCCATAGTGTCATGTTCTTAGATAGATGTGATATATGCCATAAACCAAAAAAATGTAAAGGATATGAAGGTAAAGTGCTTTGTGAAGAATGTATATCAAAGTTAGACATCAAGCCAAAAATTGAAGTAAAAAATGAAGTGAAATCAAATAAAAAGGATATAACTATTTTTGATTATTTATAAAGAGGGAGTTGAGTTGATGAACAAAAGGGAACTATCAAAAAAAGTTGAAGAGTATGTTCTTGATTTAAAGATGAACGAGAAATCAAGAAGTTCCATAGAATCTTATCAAAGATATGCGAAAATGTTTATCTCTACAATTCAACATGATAATGATATTACAAAAGAAGATACCTTATATTTTAAGGATTATCTTATCAATGTTCTTGAATTTGCTTCGTCAACTACAAATCTCATTATTGTATGTCTAAACAAGTTTCTATATTTCTGTCATTTAGGCGACCTGAAGGTCCATAAAATCAAGGTACAGGATGAAAATACAATAGATGATATTATGTCATCAAATGATTTTAAAAGACTTCTTAGATATGCCAATAAACTTCATATGGATGATATGTATATGATCATGAAGGTACTGGCATATACAGGAATAAGAAATGAGGAACTTAAATATTTTACATATGAAACTATTCAAAAAAAAGATATGTATGTTGTTGTAAGAAATAAAGGAAAGACAAGAAAAGTTCCCTTACGTCAAGACTTAAGACGAGAACTTTTGAAATATTGTAAGGACCACAATATCACTAACGGATATATCTTTCCTTCATCAATTAATAAAAATAAGATGCCACATAGAACAACGATATATAGAAGATTGAAAAAGATAGCAGGAGCAGCAAGGGTAAAAAAATCTTTAGTATATGCTCATGCATTTAGACATCTATTTGCAGTTACATATCTAGAAAATGGTGGAAATCCATTAAATCTTGCAAATATTTTAGGACATAATTCACTTACTACAACAGAAAAATATACAAAGCTAACGCAAAAGCAATTAAGAAATCAAATAGAAAAAATCAAATATTAGAGAAAAATAAAATATCAAAATAGTACATTAGGAGGTGCAAAATGCAACAAAATGATATATCAAGCGAGCCTATTGTGAGAGAAAACTTTGTGTTTTATAGAAGTTTTTTTGAGTCTATACAGGAAATAAATGGCTTAAAAGAAGAATATGATTTATCGCAAGAAAAGATAAATGAAATCAAAGTGGAATGTTATGAGGCTATTTGTCAATATGCTTTAAATGGTGTTGAAATAAAGCTAAAAAGTGCAAATTCTCGAATGATTTTTAAACAATTTAAACCTCAGATAAAAGCAAACATAAAAAAGTATTTGAATGGTTCAAAACCAAAAACAATGCAAAATAAAAGCAAAACAAAAGCAAATCTTAAGCAAGACATAAGCCAAACAGGAACTAATGATAATGTAAATGATAATGTAAATGTAAATGATAATGTAAATGATATATATGTGCATTTTGATGCACATGAGCATTTCAATGATTTCTGGAAATTATATCCAAAGAAAAAAGATAAGAAGAAAGCACAAGCAAGATTTTTAAAGGTATGTAAAAACGAAGAGATTTTTAAAAAAATTATGAATGGATTAGAAGTTCAAAAGAATAGTAATGAATGGTTAAAAAATGGTGGTCAATTTATTCCGCTTCCTACAACATGGTTGAATGGTGAAAGATGGAATGATGAGGTTGATACAAATTTAGAAGAACAGGAGGAAAAGAGAAAAGAATATGAGTTGCTTGGAACAAGACAAGATGATATCTGTTTCTGATGTTTCTTCGGGAGTGTTTAAAGGCTGTCAAAGAGTATTTGATCATATTTGTCCTAAATGTGGAGAAGAGATATATCACACTTTTAATAATAAACAAGGTAATGAAAGGATTGATTTCTATACAGCTTGCGATTGTGTAACAGATGCTTGGGAACAGGAAGGATTGGAAAAACTAAAAAATCAAAAAGAAAATCTAATCAAGTCAAACAAAGAAAGATGTGGATTTGCGATTCTAGATAAAAAAGATGCTGAAAAATCATTTATAACGCATAAGGGAAATTATGATGCTTATGAAAAAATGATTACATATGCAAGAGGATTTACTAGAGAAGTGCAAACAGGTTTTTACATTCATGGTCCTACTGGTGTTGGTAAGAGCATGCTTGCTAAAAAAGTTGCAGTTATTGTATTGAATCAAGCATATTCTTGCTATTTTACAAATACAACAAAGCTATTGAATGACATCAAAAAAGATTTAAGTAGCTACACAAGAAAAACTCTTGATTGGTGCTTAAAAGTTGATTTGTTGATAATTGATGATTTAGGCAGTGAGAGAGCAACTGATTATGATATAGAGCAATTATTTTTAATATTAGAAACAAGGTGGAGAGATATGAAACCAGTAATTTTTACATCTAATCTTACACCTTTAGAAATTAACCAAAAATATAATGACAAAGGAAGAATTTATTCAAGAATTATGGGTACATGTGAACCATTATTAGTTGATGGGAAAGACATGAGAATACAGATTTAAAAAGGAAAAGAGGAAGTAAAATCATGGATAAATTTGAAAAAGAATTGGCGGATGTAAAAAATCCGTGGATTATTAGAATAGGCAATCATTTGAAATCATGTGATGATTTAGAGAAAAATCTAAAAAAAGAAAACAAATCATTAGATGAATGTTTCAGATATGTTCTCAACGAACTTTCAAAGAGAGCAGTTAAAGATAATGGTATTAGATATGCTGCAGGTGATGATGATGAAATATATAATTTAGCAATTCATTACTATGCTGAAGATGATATTGAAGTTCCAAAAACATTAGCTTTCAAAACAAATGCTAATGGTACTGCAAGGATGAATGCAACAGCAAAGAAAAGCACATCTAGCAAAGATGATATTCAATCTCAACCAATGAAAGCAAAGAAGCATAAAAAAGAAAAAGTTCCAGTTGATCAACTGTCATTTGATTTATGAGAATATACAAGTATCAGGTTGAGGATGAACTAAAATCTTTAAAAGAACTAAATACTTCTTTGTTCAATGATTACATAGATAGAATCACATCAAAAGAAAATAGAATAATTAGAACAGAAAACAATGAGATTTTTTCATATTACTGTACTCATTGTGGAAAGTGGCATATAGATAAAAAAGTAAATGTAAAAACTATCAAAAAATGTCCTCATTGTAAAAGAAAATATCATGTCATTACAAAAAGAAACAACATAAAGGAAATAAGTAGTTATATAACATATATTGAATTAAATGATCGTAATGAGCTTATTATAAGATGTTTTTATTTTGAAAAATCATATGATAAAGAAAATATGAAATTCAGTATTTCTTGTATTGAAGTTGAAAGAATAAATTATGATAGAGATATTTATATGATGTTGAATACACATAACACAATGGGATGTATCAGACATTATCCTCATGGATATGAAAAAATAAAAAGAGATAAAAGAGGTTATTATGGAAGAAAACTTGGCGATTGTTATTTCTATGGCTTTGTTGTTACAAAAGGTGTTAAAAAGATCATTGAAAAAACAAAGTACAAATATAGCTGCCTAGATATTGTAGCAAGAAAACATATTGATATTATTGAATATCTAAATATATATAGAAATCATAATGAGTTAGAGTTACTTGTTAAAAATGGTAATTTTAAAATGATTAGAGAAATTATAAGAGGATATACATTTCCTTATCTTCTCGAAAATAAGAAGAATCTTAAATTTCTAAAAAATGATATAAATCTTACAGAATTTAGCAATGCAGTTAAATATGATCTTAATAAATTTGAAGACGTAAAAGCATATGGATATGTAAATTTGGAAAGAAATGAAAACTATATTCACAAGCATAAATTGAATGCTAGAAAAACATGTCATTATTTGTATAAACAAAAACATGAATTAAATTATTATGATGATTATTTAGATGTAGCAAAAAGAATTGGAATGAATTTAAACGATACAAGGGTTTTATATCCAAAAAATCTTACAAAAGCACATGATGAAGTTATGAGATATTATGAAGACAAAAAAAATGCTATCATTACACAAAATATTTCTGAGTATGCAAAAGAATTAGAAAAGTTAAGTTTTAAAAGGAACGGGCTAATTATATTTCCTGCAAAATCACAAGAAGAACTTATTGAGGAATCGAAAGTATTGGAACATTGTGTTAGAAAGTATGCTAAAAACGTAGCTGATAGAAAGACATCTATATTCTTTATTAGAAAAATAAATAATAAAAACAAACCATATGTAACATTAGAGTTAAAACAAAATTGTGTTGTTCAATGTAGAGGATATAAAAACAATGTTAAAAGTCCTTTGGATAAAAAAGTAAAACAATTTGTAAACGAATGGTGTATAAAATTTGATTTAAAAAGTTGTTTTTAGATATGGGATTTGAAAAAAATGAATATGAATCATTTATTCAATATAGAAGAGTTTATGCAGATGTATATAGAGTAGAGATATGCTTTAATAAAGATACTAGATGTATTTCTTTTTACCATTTTAATGATAGAGAATACTTTGGGTTTGATTGTGACTTACCTACATTATTAGCAATAAATGAAAAAGTAAAAGAATTGAGGTGGATAGAATGATTAAAAAAAGAACTGTTGAAAAGATGTATGAAATAGATTGGGGTATTCACCATTTATTTTGGAGGTTTTATTTAGTTAGAAAATACAGTCCAGCAACAAAAGGAATTAGACATTACATATGGGTTGTTGATTATATGAAAGGAGAATAAACGAGAGTGAGTTTTAATAGAAAAAAGCATGAATCTTTTGCAGCATTGCTTGATAATCCAGTGACTGATTATCAAAGAGAAAACATTCAGTTTCGTTATAAAGATTTAATCAACGAACACTTTGACAACCCATCTCTAAAGTTTGAAGAACTAAAAATAGGCATGTGGGTATGGGATAACAAAAATCATTCTTGGTTAAAAGTAATAGGATTTTATGGATTTAATATTCATGTTCAGTTTGGTATTGGTATTCATAAAAATGATTGTTATGTTGAATATGAAGAAAACCGTTTCTATATAAGGCAGGTAAAGGAATGAAACAATATTGTAGATATTGTTCAAACTGTTCAATATGTGTTGATTGTGTATGTTGTGATGTTAAAGACAAATATATGAATTATGAACAAGCAAAAAGGGTTAATAAATGCAAACATTTTGAATTTAATCCTATTGATGTATTTGATTCGGATAGAACGTATAAACCAAGAAAGAAAAAAGATTATAAGCAACAAAAACTATTTTAAAAGAAAGTGGGTAGAAGAATGGTAGATAAAGAAGTTTTTATTAATGTGAATATCAACTTCCATGAGGATGGAGAAATAGTTGATATTGTGAAATTTTGTGGAAATGAAAATGCTGTAGACATAATCAATGATATTAAACAAAAGCATAACATAAAAAGAGAAATATACGAATGCATAAAGATAGAAATTGGATGTGATAATGGTAGTAATTCATTTATAGATTTCAATTTATATAATTCACAATATTTATCAGATGAAACGAAAAGTAAAATTATTGAAACTATTAAAAGTGTAGAACAGCAGCTACTAGACAAATTGAAAAATATTGAGTAAGTATCAATCTATTTTTGAAAGTATTTATTTTTATATTCTTGCATAACAGGACATTCATCACATATCTTATTGAATTGATTATCATGTCTATAACGATCACATGCGAAACCAACAGGATATAATGAAAGATCATTTCTGCGAATGTATATTACCTTTATATAAATGTTTCTTTTATAGATAGGACAATATCCTTGAATAGTTCTATGTGTCTTTGTGTCAATCATAATTATCACCTCATAAGTATTATGGATGAAGTCGTAAAATATGGCAAGAATAATAGCTAAAAAATCACAAAAACTATTTATTTAAGAAAATCTCTTGAAATCCTTGCTACAAAAGGGTTTTGAGGGATTTAGATGTCGCAACATAATATAGAGGTTATGTTGCATAGAAAGTGAGGTAAGAAAATGAAAGATAAATTATTTGAAGTTCATGTTTGTGAAAATTATAAACGAGATGTATATATAAAAATTATAGTTCCAGAAGATAAAATAACAGAGTTTAATGAAATATTAGAGCAATTTGATGGTATGAATGAAGGTTATGAAGAAATAGTTGATTCATTATCTACTACAGGATTTGAAATAACTCGAGTTGATGATAATGATAGTTTATTTGATTTTGAAGATAATTGTTTCATTGATTCAAAGGAAGTGAAAGATAATGGATAAAGAATATTTATTAAAAAAGAGACTTGAAGTTTTAGAAAATATAAATCCAATTTGTAAAGCGTTTAATATCAAAGACTATGATTATATTGTTGATGATAAAGGTAGGGAGCAATTAAGAATAGAAGATACATATATTGGTTGTAGTTGTAACTCAATATCTGCAACAATTGAAGAATTAGTAGGATATATATTTGTTGTCTATTGGAAATACAGAACACTACCATTTAAAACACAAACATTCAATGCTATAAAAAGTTATTGGATAATATGATTGAGGAAGTGAAAGATGATGGATAAACTAGACAGAATTGATATAGATATTTTAAGTGATCTAGTTCGTAGAGAACTCGAAGAATTAGAAAATGATAAAGAATCAATAGGTCGTAAACAATATGAATTTGAATTAAGACAACTTTCGCATAAGTTGGAGGTTATGAAACATGAAAGCTAGAAAAAAGCCAGTGATTGTAGAGGCGATTCAATGGAATGGTAACAACACCCAAGAAATATTAGATTTTTGTAATGGTAATTGTGTTGAGAAAGCAAGAGGAGCTTATCTTTATGTAACTACTTTGGAAGGTGGGCATATTGCAAGCGTAGATGATTACATAATCAAGGGTGTGAACGGAGAATTCTATCCTTGCAAACCTGATATATTTGAAAAGACTTATGATGTTGTTAATGAAAGTGAACAATACGAACCGCAAAAACATTATGAAAATTTAAAACAATGGGTAGATGGTAACTTAATATGTGAGTATGATGATCCAGTTTGGAACAAAGAAGCATATGAGGCAATACATTTTATTCTTGATGATTACAAGAATAAAATTGATTTACAATTAACAGTTGAAGAAATAGAGTCATTGAGTCGATATTATCAAAATATTATGAAAATTATAAGTCGTAACATGTTAAATATATTTGAATTAGCATATACAGTAGACAATTATGATTTAGAACTATGTATAAATGCAATAAATAAATTACAAAAACAGAAGGAGGAATTAGAAAGTGAAAAAAATAATGATTAGTTTATTAGCGGTGTTTATGTTAGCTAGTTTGAGTGGATGTGCAAGAACTAAAACGAACGAAGATAATATACAAGAAACATCTAGATTTGTCATTATAGAAGATGGTGCTACATGGAATGTTGTTTATGATAAAGAGACTAAAGTCATGTACACTGTAAGTTCTGGAATGTATAATTGTGGAAATTTTACAAAGATGGTAGATAGTGATGGTAAGCCATTAATTTATAAAGGAGAGTAATAAGGAGGAATAGATATGGAGACACTAGATGCAGATTTACTAGAAAAATTAGAGGTAGATTTACTAGAAAAATTAAAAGAGTCAGGAAGAGTACATTCTCTTGAATTATTACGTTCTGACATTAGAAACTACAATAATCTAAAAGCCGAACTTTCAAGGGTTGAAAGTGAATATGCTATGGGGTTGCTTCCTTATAGGGAAAAAATAGATCAAGCTAATGCTGAACTAGAAAAGATTAAAAGTCCAGGACACGGTGATGGTTTAGGTGGTTATGTTGAAACTCTTGATAAAAAAATTATAAGATTAGAAGAACAAAAAGCTATTGCATCGCAAGAGATAAAAACTTATATGTCTACTAACAACTATACATATTACAATCGTAAATGGGTTTTAATGTCTCGTATATCTATTGTTGAGAAGACTTTAGAGCTAATGAAGGGAAAAGACAGAGAGTTTATCATAGACCTTTATGTTGAGCCTATTGGTTTTAAAAAGGTTATGAGTAAATACAAAATTGAAAATAGTGGAAATGTTTATAGAAAAGCTAATGTTATTCTAGAAAAAACTTTATGAAAATATGCTTTATGATATATTATTCATCAAAAAATCATGATATTATTATAATGTCTTTTAAAGAAAAGATAGATTTCATTGATTTGCAACCTTTCATTATTATAAAAGAACAATGTTCACATTGTTCTTTTTGTTTTATAAGACGGTATCACTTTATTTTTGAACTTTGGTAGAGAAGTAAGTGTTTTACTTTAGAATGTCATAAATTTTCCTTTTTTCACATAGTGGTATCGTTCTATAAAATTATTTGTCTAGATAGAAAATATAATTAAAAGCATTTAGATAGAAAGGAGAAAAAATGAAAATAAATGTATTAGGTACTGAATATGATATTGAACTATTGGAAGAATGTGATGAAACAATGAATGCAATGAATTGTGATGGTTATGTAGATAATTCAGTAAAAGAAATAAAGGTTCTTAAAATAAAAAGTGATGGTAATGTTACTAAACAAAAAAATCCTATTAAATATCAAGATACCATTTTAAGGCATGAAATTATTCATGCTTTTTTATATGAAAGTGGTATTGATTTAGGAATGCAGTTTCATAGTGAGGAATGTGTTGATTTTTTTGCTATGCAATTTACTAAGCTAGAGAAGATATTTGAACAATTAAATATATCATAGGGGGTGGACTTGTTTATATGTCAATCAAAAGATTAGATAGGGATGGTTCACATAGAAAGCAATTTGAAAGGAATAAAAAACGTATATATGCTACGCAAAGTGTATGTGGTATTTGTGGAAAGCCAGTTGATTTCTCTTATAAATATCCACATCCATTATCAGCATGTATAGATCATATTATACCAGTTGCAAAAGGAGGGCATCCAAGTTATCTATATCACTTGGGTGCCCTCCCTTTTCCACTGGGATAATATGATCTATACCTGCTGATAATTGGTATGGGTATT
>OOIH01000065.1_pt1 | contig 36012 bp, 41 predicted proteins | sample 1691801 | NCBI WGS metagenome assembly OOIH01 (sample SAMEA1061690, study PRJEB22710) | metagenome
GGGGATTACTGACAGTGGAGCAATTATCCCAGTCGCCCCAGCTGACCTTCCGGCCGGCATTGCCCCGGACGCCCAGGCGGCCCTCCAGAGGGCGGCGGAAGAGATGTATGCGCCGGGGGAGACGGATACGCGGGCAGAAACCCCCGCCTCCACAGGGGAGGCGGGAGGGAAAAGCGGGTCTAATAGAGATACATATACAGTCATCAACCGACTCAAAGAGAGTATCCCTGAGCTTGAGCAGGAACAACCGGTGGCACAGGTTTCCCTGGCGGAAATTGAGGCCGCAAGCGGGGAAAATATGGCCGAACGGGCAAGAAAACTTTTTGAAAAAATCAAAGGGGTCGTCACGAGACAAGGTTTTGGAGAGGTTGAGATCAACAGCCGCTCTGTCAAAGATGATTTAAGTCATGGTGTTGGCTTGGCAAAAGCGGCAGTGGTCCCGGCGATCCCCAGTATAATCCGAGAGGGCAGGCAAATTGATTTTCAACAAAACTGGAAAGGCCGGGCTTATGACGGGTATGTTTTTGCAGCGCCGGTCACGATGGATGGAGAAACTGTCTATGTGGCGGCAGTCGTAAAAAAGAGCAGTAAAAACCGCTTCTATTTACATGAAGTGGTAGATTCCAATGGGAACATATTAAAAATGAACAGTGGAGAAGGGGCCACTCAAACCAGCCTTGCCACCAATGGTGACGCTGGGACCCGATCTCCGCTGCTCTCTCCCACCATAGCACAGACTGGCGATGGCGTCAAGGGGGAGACAGGGGGAGTACAGGCGGCATTAGAGCAAGCGTTCAGCACCCTGGGGGAGCAGGGCAGGGAGCAGGGCATGGCGTTCTTTGACGCTGAGAGCCAGGACCCGGCCAGCTATTACGGCGGTTTTGCGGCCTGCTACCAGGCGGGGCTGACGGGACAGGAGCTGGGGAAGGTCACGAGTCCATATGCCGGGGCGCTGAACAGTGCCCAGAAGCAGGCGGCCTACCTGGCGGGGCAGATGGATGCAAAGGCCGAATTGACCGCCGGGCAGGAGGCGGCGCAGTTTACCCGGAGTGCGGGGGAGGGCAGCGGGCTGGTATACGACGAATTTGTACGACAGGCTGTAGAGAGCGGGCGGAAGGTAAATGGGAAAACCTATATCAGCAAGGAGACCTGCCGGCGGATGAACGCCCTGGCAAAAGCCCTTGGAGTGCGGGTCCGATTTGTGGACAGCGTGCTGGGGGGAAAGGCCAACGCCGAGATCAACATACCGGGCAGCGGCCATGAGGTGTTGATTGAGAAAAACAATCCCAACCCTATCCGTGCCTTGCTGGGCCATGAGCTGACCCACCGAATCCAGCAGTTGGACCCGGCGGGGTACCGGGTCTTCCGGGACTATGTGGGGCAGCTTGAGGAGACCGCCGCCAGGGTGGAACACATACTGAATCTCTATTCCAAACACAATGTGGAGTTAAGCTATGAGGGGGCCTTGGATGAGGCAGCGGCAGACTATGCAGGGGAGCTTTTTGAAAGCAGCGAGATATTAGACCGGTTTATCCGGGAGAATCTGGAGCATAGGAGCCTGTTAGAGAAGGTGCGGGATTTCTTTCGGGATCTGGCCGCAAAGCTTACCGGGAAGGAAAAGAAGCAGGAGACGCAGGCGGAGGAGAAGCTGACGGCGGCCCTGGAGGCGGCAGTGAGGCAGGCCCGGGAGACAGGGGATGGCAAAAGCACCACCACAGAGGGCGATGGGGCACAATTCTCCATCAAGTATGATCAGAACAACAACCCCTATGTGGTTATCGAAACGGATATTTTGGAGGGGGTTCCGCAGGAACGATGGGTACCAGAAGTCAGGAAAAACCTAAAGGCCAGATTTCCAAAAGGTATTGAGGTCAGCGGAAGAAATATTAAAATTAATGCTCAAACTACATCTGAAATCACAAGCTCAGAATACTCTAAGTGGTTAAGAGATAATTCACCGGAGATTTATGCGGATAAATTCCGGGCAACAGATAGCGTGGATGAGATTTTGCTTGCGTCACGTGATTATGTAGGCGAAGGACAAAAGCACCCAAGAAAAGATAATATAACAGAGTTTGCGCGGGGAACAGTGCAGATGAGGATTGGAGAGAATGATTATACAGCTGATGTTGTCGTGGCGGTAACCAAAAGCGGAAGCATGGTGCTCTATGATTTGGTCAATATTCTTCCGACAGAGATAGACGCAAAAAAACAGATCCAGGCAGCCGCTACCCCCATGAATGGGTTAAGCGACAGAACGCCCGAATCTGTTTCGAATGATAGTATATCCCGGGACGGCGGGGAAGTCAATGGGAAGTTCTCCCTGAAGGACCCAACGGACTATGAAGCGGAGGTAAAACGGATCAAACGGCAGGCGCAGCGCTTGCAAGGCAAGGGTGGCGGTGATACAATGGGGAAAACTTCCCTGAAATCCTTGACAGAAGCGGAGTGGGGCGCACTTCTACAATATAAGAGCAGCGAGAGCTACAAAGTAAACGAGAAGCTGCGGGACGGCATCGCCCTGACTGAGGTGGAACAGACCATGGTGGACGAACTGGACTGTGCCTTGGAAAAACTTCCCGTACACGAAGGGACAGTCTGCCGTCGGTTGTCCTTTGAGCTGAAGGGGCGGGAGGCGCTGGACATCTTCCTGTCGGAGCACGCAGCGGGAAGTATTGTGCCGTATAAAGCATATACATCCAGCTCTGCTACCATTGACGGATACACCGTGAGCGGCAAACTGATCGTTACGCAGATTATTTCCGGCAAAACCGGCAGGGACATGGCCGGTATTGGAAACAACAATGAGAGCGAGATCCTGTTTGCCCGAAACACCCGTTTCTATGTTGAGAAAATCGAAATGGATGCAGATGGGAACCCGATTATTTACATGGAGGAGGTTGCAAAACATGGCGCTGGACAACTTTATTCCGAAGAACGCCTGCAAGCAATGCAACAAATGCAAACACCTGCAGGCGAAAACGGCGAGCTGCAAACGATACCCGGATTGGATACCAGACAAGGTGCTGACCGGGGAGGGGTGCCCGGAGTTCGAGAAGAAGGAGACGAAGGAGTAAAACTCTCCCTGAAGGACCCAACGGACTATGAAGCGGAGGTAAAACGGATCAAACGGCAGGCGCAGAAGGAGAGCTGGAGCAATGAAAGGTTTCGGAAAGAGTTACAAAATGCGGTGAACAGGGCCTATCAGGAGCTGACTGACATTTACGGGGCTGCCCCCGCCGGGGAAAAGCCCGCCCGGGTGGTACGGGTGCCCCGGAAGACATCAGACACGGAGAAGGTCTCCCGGACGGTGCGGACCATCTTAGAGGCCAAGGTCACGCCGGAGGAGGTGCTGCCCAAGCTCCAGGAGCTGGTGGCAAGGGGAGAGTTTTCCTATGAGACGGTGACGGACCGGGAAGCCCTGGAGCGGGCGGAGAGCACCATTACAGAGAAAAACTGGGGCCTTGCCCTGGCGGAGTGGAAGAAGGATATGGAAGCCGGGAAGGTGAGCAAGGATAACACGGCGCTGGGCTGGGCCCTGTACAACAACGCGGCCAACAGCGGCAACCTGGATCTGGCCATGGATGTACTCACCCAGATGGTCCAGAGCCAGCGCAGCGCCGCCCAGGCCCTCCAGGCTACCCGCATCCTCAAGAAGCTGTCCCCGGAGGGGCAGCTCTACGGCGCGGTAAAGAGCGTGGAGAGCTTACAGAAGGAGCTGAATGAACGTTACGGGGAGAAAAACACCTCAGAGCTGGTGATCGACGAAGAGCTGGGCAGGCGGCTTTTGGAGGCCAAAACCCAGCAGGAGCGGGAGCAGGCGCTGGCGGAGATCTACCGGGACATTGGGCGCCAGATGCCCGCCCGGTTCCGGGACAAGTGGAACGCCTGGCGGTACTTGTCCATGCTGGGCAATCCCCGGACCCATGTACGCAACATCATGGGCAACGCAGGCTTTGCACCGCTGGTCCTGGCCAAGGACCTGACGGCCACGGCCATTGAGAAGGCGGTGAGCGCCCTTTCCGGCGAAAGGCTGGAGCGGAGCAAGGCGCTGGTGGGCCTGGGGAAAGAGGGCCGGGGCCTTTTGACGGCGGCCTGGACGGACTACGACAATGTGGCGCAGGAGGCCCTGGGCAGCGGGAAGTACAGTGATCTCCAGAACGCAAACAGGTACATTGAGGAGGGCCGGGTGATCTTCAAGGGGAAGAATCCGGCCAGCAGAGGGATGGAAGCAGCCCGGAAGGCCAACAGCAAGGCTCTGGACGTGGAGGACGCCTGGTTCTCCCGGCCCCACTACGCCTACGCCCTGGCCCAGTTCTGCGCCGCCCGCAAGATCACGGCGGCGGAGATCCGGAAGGGAAATCCCCAGGTGCTGGAGGCCGCCCGAAGCTATGCCGTCAAAGAGGCCCAGAAGGCTACATACCGGGACACCAACGCCCTGTCTCAGACGGTAAGCCGGCTGGGCCGGGACATGACGGGGGGCAAAAATCCGGTGAGCAAGGGGCTGGGTACTGTGATGGAGGGTATCCTGCCCTTCCGAAAGACACCGGCCAACATTCTGGCCCGTGGCCTGGAATATAGCCCGCTGGGGTTGGTGAAGAGCCTCAGCTATGACCTGCTTCAGGTTCAAAAGGGCGGCATGACAGGGGCGGAGATGATCGACAACCTCTCCGCCGGACTGACGGGCACGGGACTCTTGCTTTTTGGGCTTTTCCTAGCGGCCCAGGGGCTGGTCCGGGGCCGCGGGGAAGGGGATGACAAGGAGCGGGAGCTGGCCCGGCTCCAGGGGCGCCAGAGCTATGCGCTGGAGCTGCCCGATGGGAAAAGCATCACGCTGGACTGGCTGGCTCCGGAGGCCCTGCCCTTCTTTGTGGGGGTCAACCTATGGGAGCAGGCCCAGGACGGGGACGGGAAGATGACCCTCTCCCAGATGCTGGAGGCCATTGCCAACGTGACCGAGCCTATGCTGGAGATGAGCTGCCTACAGAGTGTGAACGATGCGCTCCAGGCGGGGTCAAACGCATATGCAAGGGATGGAAGCGTCCTTTCCAGCGTTCTGGCTGGGGCGGCCGCCAGCTATTTGACCCAGGGGCTGCCCACCCTGTTTGGGCAGCTGGAGCGGATGAGTGAGCAGGAGCGGGAGAGCACCTATACCCAGAAGGACGCCTTTTTGACCCCGGATATGCAGTACACCCTGGGGAAGGTCAGCGGAAAGGTTCCGGGGTGGGAGTATCAGCAGATCCCCTACATTGACGCCTGGGGCCGCCGGGAGAGCAGCGGCAGCGTGGGACAGCGTGCCTTCAACAACCTGCTGAATCCGGCCTATCTCTCCCAGGTGGAGGGCAGTGCAATGGAGGAGGAGCTTTTGCGGCTCTACCGGTCCACGGGAGAGGCGGGGGTGCTGCCCCAAAGGGCGGGGAAGTTTTTCCAGGTGGAGGGAAACAACAGGTACCTGACAGCCCAGGAGTATGTCACATACGCCCAGGACAGCGGCCAGAAGGCATTTCAACTGGCGACGGCCCTGACGCAGAGTCCGGTCTATGCCGGGATGGAGGACGGGGCGCGGGTAGAGTGCCTGGAGGACGCCTACACCTACGCAAGGCAAACGGCGAGACATTCCATTGACGGCAGGGCCGGGATGGACGCCTGGGTGGTCAAGGCCCAGGAGGCGGAGAAACGCCATCATATCCCGGTGGAGACCTATATTCTGGTGCGCAATTCCACCCAGGACATCTCCAGGCTGAGGGATGAAAATGGACAGAGTATCCCCAACAGCAGGGGGCTTCTCATCATGGAGGAGGTCTACCAGGTGAAGGGGCTGAACGATGAACAGAGAAGCTACCTCTTTGAGGCCCTTGGTGTGGGAAAGTCTGTGCTCCACTACAACAGGGCGGCGGTGGAGCAGGCGCTGGAGAAGATGAGGCGGCAGGGGAGAGGATGACCTGCCGGGAGAAAGAGAAAAAGAGGGCCGGGAGTATTCCCGGCCCTCTTTTTGTGTGGTATGCTATTTTGATGAGGTTTATACGTTCATGAGAAGGACGCTGAAATAATTGTCCTCCGTCCAGTACATGGCGACGGTGATCCCGCTGATTTTGGAGGAATAATAGACCACGTCATTTTCCGATGAGTCATACTCAAAGCCGTAAAAGTTTAGAAGGTCAAAGTAGTCCTCAAAGCAGTTGCCGTCGGGGTCATAGTCAAATTTCAGCGGGTCATAGGTATATGCGACGCTGTCCCTCGTGGTCAGAGGATAGACATCCACCAAGGCATTGGGTCCCACGATATTTTCAAAGGAGGGCACGGAGAAATCAGCATAGCAGTCGTGAATGGCATAATCTGCCCAAGGATCTTCCGGGGAGGTGAGGATGACGGTATTGGTGTGGCCGTCCCAGTCAACGCCCAGGCCCAGGGCCTGACCCACTGCCCGGACGGGGAGGTAGGTGGTGCCGTCAATGATGAAGGGTTCTACCGTTTGTCCAGCGGCATCCTTGGGGATGAGGGGCTGGCCGTCCAGGGTGATCCGGATGCTGTTGTAGTTGAGGGTGGCCTGCTTTTGGTAGGCGGCATAGGCAGAGCCGGCTGTGCCAAACAGCAGCGCCATGGTGAGCATTCCTGCAAGGAACCTGGATCTCTTTTTCATGGTTCTGACTCCTTTTTTAAAATTTTTTACTGGGGATGAGAGTAATGGGGCGGCGAACTGGCGCTGGAGAGAAATATCAATTTTAGTATAGGTTGGAAGAAATGAAAAGTCAATTTGATTTTCTCCCGCTGGAAATTTTCTCTGCTTTGCTGACGCAATTTTTGGGGAGGGCTGGTATGCTTGAGGGAGAATACATATGGGGGTGAGAGGAAGTGTGAGTGACCCCGTAATTGTGGCCCTTATTGGGTTATTAGGGTCCTGTATCGGTTCTATCATCGGCGTTCTGGCAAGCTCGAAGCTGACCCAATACCGGATCGAGCAGCTGGAGAAGAAGGTGGACAAGCACAACAACATCATTGAGCGGACTTTTCAGCTGGAAAAGGACGTGGAGCTGATCAGCGTCCGGCTGGAGGGGGCGGAACAGCTATTGAATGAAAAGGTGAAGGTGGCCAACCACCGGCTGGGGGATTTGGAAGAGTTCCACAAGTCGGGCTGAGGAGGAAAAACAGGATGAGAGACATTGACCACTAAAAGAAAGGGGAAAGACAGCATGACAGAGCGGCTGGCGCGGCTGATCGACGTGAAAAGCCTGGTGACGCTGGTGCTGACCGGGGTCTTCGCGGCCCTGTCGGTCCGGGGGACGGTGCCCACCGAGTTCATCACCATCTACACCGTCATCATCGGCTTCTATTTTGGCACCCAGACGGCCAAGCGGGAGGGCTAAGATGGGGATTTTGGACAGTGTGATCACAATGCCCTGCCGCCGGGAAAACCGGGGCGGCCGGCGTTCGGCGGGGCAGATCAAGTACTTAGTGTACCACTACACGGGCAACGACGGGGACAAGGCCGCCAACAACGCCCGGTACTACCGGGACAACGTGGTGGGGGCGTCCGCCCACTACTTCGTGGACGACGACAGCGTGACCCGGAGCGTGGAGGATCTGGAGATCGCCTGGGCGGTGGGGGGCAAGAAGTGGGCGGACTGCCCCCGGACCGGCGGCGGGAAGCTATACGGGCTGGTGACCAACACCAACAGCCTGTCCATCGAGCTGTGCGACACCCGGCGGGATGGGACGCTGATGGCCACGGAGGCGACGCTAAAGCGGGGGCTGGAGCTGGGCCGGGCGCTGATGGCGAAGTACCAGATCCCGCTGGAGCGGGTGGTGCGGCACTTTGACGTGACGGGGAAGCACTGCCCGGCCTACTTTATGGAGGAGGAGAAATGGGCGGCGTTTAAGAGCCGGCTGGGAGGGGAGAAGATGGACAAGCAGACGGAGCCGGCGGCCTGGGCGGCAGCGGCCTGGGCCAAGGCGATGGCGAAGGGCGTGCTGGACGGCAGCCGCCCCGGTGACCCGGTGACTCGCCAGGAGCTGGCGGTGGTGCTGGAGAGGTGCGGGGTGCTGGGGTGAAAAAGGAGAGGCTGCACCGTCCTGGTGCAGCCTCTTTTTTTGTTAGCATTTTCGTTAGCATTTTTTGTTCCAAAAGGGCGTTTTTGCTCCCGGAAATAGAACATCAGTTTCAAATTTAGAATAAATAAGAATCCTGGAAAGCCCTTGGGAGCGTAAGAGAAATCCCGGAACTGTAATGGTTCCGGGATTTCTCTTTTTGGCGGAGAAGGAGGGATTTGAACCCTGGGGAAAATGCTTAAAACCGTTGCCGCGCAAGGGCGGTTATTGCTCGTTAGCATTCTTATTAGCATTTTTTTGAAAGAATCCGCTGAATGCGGCCTCATATCGGGTCATGTCGCTTTTGGCAATGTGAGTGTAAATCTTTCGCATGGTCTGGATATCGCTCCAGCCGCCGATCTCCATTGTGATCTTTTCGGGGACCCTGAGGTGGTAAGCAAGGCTGGCAAAGGAGTGGCGCAGGCCGTGGAGGCCAACAGGGGGGAGGTTATTCTCGCGGCAGATCTCCAGCACAGTGCGCTGGATGGTTTCTGGCCCGCAGGTGATGACTGGACCAGAGGGCTGCTTGGCGGATGCCAGGGCATCATAGAGTTGATCCATCAGGATGGGGACATATCGGGTAGAGGAGCGATTTTTGTTTTCTGGCTTTTGAACCAACTTGTGGGTGCGGTCTGGCACCACGGCACCCTTTACCAGGATCCGTCGATGGCTCAGGTCTACATTTTCCCAGCGCAGAGCCAGAAGCTCGCTGCGGCGCATACTGGATAGAGCGAGGAGAAGGGGAATCTCGTGCCGGCTGCCCCGCACGGCCTCCAAAAAAATATTGATTTGGTCAGCGTCCAGAAATGCCCGTTCATTGGGGATAACCTGAGGCATAGGGGTATCTGGAGCCTTTTGGCCGACAGTCTCATTGACCACGGACCGAATAAACCCCCAGGCGTTTTTCAGCGTCTTGGCAGAGCAGATGGCGGCCTCTGCATTACAGGCGGCAATATAGTCGTCTTCTGTGATGTCGGACAGGGAACGCCCCATGAGGCCCTTAAAACGGTTCCGCTTGATCCCTTCATAGCCCCTGATAGTGGAGGGGGAGATGACGTTTTCCCGGTCTTTGATATACTGGTCTATCGCTTCTCCCAGGGTGGGCAGCGGCGCACCTGCTTCCGGCGGCGGCTGGCGCTTCCCGGCCAGGTACTCCGCCTTGATGATCTGGGCCTGCTGGATGCAGGCTTTTTCCGTCCGGGCGGTGATGGGGATGCTCTCCCCGCCCAGGCGGAGCTGGATAAACCAGCGGCCAGTGGGGAGTTTCCGCGCTTTTGGGACCTTCAAAATTTTCTCCTTTCTCTTGCGGCCCCGCGCCCTTTATGGTACAATGGCCGCAAGGCGGTTATTGTACTTGAGTGTACTGGTGTACCACAACAGCCCTCCGGGCCTGTGGTACAATGAGGGCGCAATAGGGCCTTGATTTTGAAGGGTTAGGGTCATTGCATCTTCCGCTCCCGGTGCTGCAACACCGGGGGCGGTTTTTATATGGAAAAAGGCGGACAACCGAAGTTGCCCGCCTGCTGCTTGAATGAAAGAAGGTGGGGCGACACTCCCACATCTCCAACAAGGGTGACGGCTGCCCGTTCCGTCCTCATCTTTCATCCATTTAGTCTTATGTCTTTTGCAACTTCATTATACTTTGAAAAATGATCTTTTACATACCAGTCACATAGTAGATTACCATTAAGCTCACAAAAATGGCTCCCAGAATATATGCAGCAATACAAAAAGCCTGACCGCTTTTATCTCTTTTCGACAGATTAAGGTGCCGGTACACGGAGGAAAATACCCCCACAATCAAACCGTAAAGAATCCATGCTGACACAAAGCTTATTATCCAGGGAAAAGACAACTCTCCGCCGGTGACGGAATTTGCATAGGCTACGGAAAGTGGAATTAAAGCAAAGAAATAGGAGATTTGATATTCGTTTGCAGTGGCCTCCAGCTCCTTTTCGCGGTGCTCGCTTTGTTGTTTGGAACACTCATAAAACCATCTGTCAATCGTTTTCTGCTGCTCCGCAGAAAAATGATCCCATTCCTCATGCGGCACGGTAGAACCCAGCGGGAAATTGATCTTTCTATCTTCCTCCATGCTATCTTCCTCTTTCTATTTTCAGCCGCCGGGGGTAGGTTTTTATTGTTCGTGACGGACTGTAGAGTAGAACCCCACGGCCAGGCCCAGGATCTCCATTTGCGACAGCTCCTCTCCCTCATAGACCATATCTGGGTAGAGGGGATTACAGGACCGGAGGGTGATGCGGTCAGAACCGGGGGTATAGTAGACCTTTTTCAGGGTGGCCTCATCGTCGATGCGGACGGCGGCGATCTGGCCGGTCTCTACCGTTGGCTGCCGGTGGATATAGACAATATCGCCGTCAAAGATTCGGGCATTTATCATGCTGTCCCCCTTGCAGCGCAGGGCCAGATCGGCGTGTACCCACTCTGGGACATCCACGATCTCGTCTGCTTCCTCCACTGCCAGGATGGGTTTTCCGCAGGCGATGGTTCCCACCAGGGGAACCTTGTAGGTCTTGGGCATGGGGATGATATTTTCTGGGAGGGGGCGGAGGTTTTCTGGTTCTTCCCAGCCCATGAGATAGGCGGGAGTGACGTTAAGAATATCTGCAATCTTTTGTATTCTGTCGAGAGGAATGTTTGTAACAATGCCGCCCTCATATTTGAATATGGTTTGCTTTGTTGTTCCACATTTGCTCCCCAATTCTTCTTGCGTATAGCCCTTCGATTTACGAGCGGCCTTTATCTTTTCTCCCATTGTCATAAGCAGCCCTCCAAAGTAACTTTATAATATCACAACAAAACAAGAAATTCAAGAAAAAAATTACTTGACAAGTTACAATAAATACTGTATGCTATGAGTAACTTCTGGAGTTATTCAGAAGGAAAGAATCCGTCCGGACAGGCTGGCAAAATTGAAAAAGCGGGTGCCCCTGCACCCGCCCTTTCGCCACACTTGGTTGCCACCACAACGCACTGCTGACATAACAGCAGAACTCCAGGGGAAGTTGCTTAGTCATGGCCCATAGACTGGACGCACGAGACGCGCCCGCCTTGCCGCGGGACTGATCTATGGCTTATGGCAACTCAGGAGGAAGTACATGAAGCCCGCTATAGCCGACGTGGCTTGCATGGGCATCACCGCCTTCCTGTCCGGACGGGTTTATTATATCACACCAAACGAAACAAGTAAATAAATTCCTATATTGAGAAAGAAAAGGGGTGAAGGAATGGTTGCGACGGACAAGCTGCGGGGGATTATTGTGGAGCGGGGACTTTCCCAGCGGAAAATGGCCGATCTGCTCGGGATGACCGAAAAGACATTTTATACAAAGATGAAGAACGGAGTCTTTGGAACTGACGAAGCTGCAAAGATGGTTGAACTGCTTGATATTACCGATCCGGCGGAAATTTTTTTTGCCACAGAATAACTTTTTAAGTTACAAATGAGATTGCAAGGAGGAAACAAAATGTTTTGCAGTAAATGTGGGGCCGTTGTATCGGGAAAATTTTGTTCGTCATGCGGCCAAAGAATCAGAACACCCCTTGAGGAGTTTCGTTTAGAGGAAAAACGCAGGAGACGAAAGATTGAGGAACTTGGACGTTCCCTTCTCGGCCTGCCAGGATTACATATTGCCAGTGCCTGCTGGCTTGCTGTCTGTCTCAAGTATGCTGACTGCCCAGCACTTTTCGGGTGGTATGTACCGGACAGTGCCTTTTCCAATTTGGAAAAAGCAGATGGGGAGGCCCGGGACTTATTCCATGAAATGGTCAAATATGTGACCAGTCAAGAGGAGGGAGAACCCACATGAACGAACTGCAAGTAATTGACCGTAACGGGGTGGAAGTTATCGACAGCCGGGAGGTTGCCCAGATGATCGGAAAGAGCCACGCCCACCTCATGCGGGACATTTCTGGGTATGCCCAAGTGATTGAAAAATCTAACGAATCCAAATTTGGATTGGTTGATTTCTTCATCCCCGGGGACTACCTGGACGGCAAAGGAGAGCGGCGCCCCTGTTACTACCTCACCAAAAAGGGCTGCGATATGGTAGCCAACAAGATGACTGGGGAAAAGGGCGTCCTGTTCACCGCCGCCTATGTGACCGCCTTTGAGCGTATGCGGGAGAGCCTGACTGTCGCCCTCCCCAAGGACTACCCCTCCGCCCTCCGGGCGCTGGCCGAATCGGTGGAGCAGCGGCAGGCTCTGGAGGCCCAGGCGGAGGCCAACGCCCCAAAGGTGCTGTTTGCCGATGCCGTGGCCGCTTCCCACACCTCTATCCTGGTGGGAGAGCTGGCCAAGCTGTTGAAGCAAAACGGCGTGAACATAGGGCAAAGGCGGCTGTTTGACTGGCTGCGCAAAAACGGCTATCTGATCCGGCGCAGCAGCAGCGACTACAACATGCCCACCCAGCGCGCGATGGAACTGGGGCTGTTCGAGATCAAGGAGGCTTCGGTGGCGACGCCGGACGGGGTCCGGGTCACGAAGACTCCCAAGGTGACCGGCAAGGGCCAGCAGTATTTCGTTGACCTGTTCCTGCGGAAGAAGGGGGTGAGCCCGTGCCCCGCTCACGTCTGACCGACCAGCAGCGGCGGGAGAAAGCCCTGGAGGTGGCCATAGCAAAGGCCAAGGTGGTTCTGGATCTGCCCTATGACCAGGATGTGGCCCTGGAAATGGGGCTCAGCAAAACCACGTTCGCCGCCCGCAAAAAGTCGCCATACCGGGGCTACGGCTTTGACCGGGCCTCTCAGCTGGCCCGGGCGCTCCATTTTACGGGCCGGGAGGTCTGCGAGATCATGGGGGTGCCCTATGGGGACCCGGAGGAGGAGACGCAATGAGCATCACCGCAGAGACCCGGCGGGCGGCCCATGAGGAGGTCAAGCCCAAGAAGGAGGCCCGGCGGCAGCAGATTCTGGAGGCCATTGTGGAGCACGGCCCCATGACGGTGGACGAGCTGATGGACAAGCTTGGCTACCATGACCCCAACCAGGTGCGGCCCCGGCTCACCGAGCTGACCCAGGCGGGCGCCCTGCATACCATTGGCAAGCGGACAAGCCGCCGCAGCGGGAAGATGGTGGCCGTGTGGGCCATCAACGAGCAAAAAAAGACCGCCCCCGGTGATGGAAGCACCGAAGGCGGCAGGCAGTCCGAAGACTGAAACCACACTGCTATTGTAAACGGTATATGAGAGGAAATCAAGATGACAAAGAAGAAACTTTACATCTTTCGGGTGACCCACCCGGATCATTCCCCCCAGACAGTGGCGGCGAAGGATGCCGACGGCGCTATTTTTAAGGCGGCCAAGGCGTGGGGGCTGGGCCGGGATTGGGCCAGGGCGGCGGAAGATGCTGTGGCCCTGCGGATCGGGGAGGTGGAGGCGGGATGAAAAAGAGTTCTCTAAAGACGGACCTATGCTATCTGGCGCTGGTTATGGCGGTGTTTCTGGGGGCGGGGCAGGCGGTGGCGCTGCTGGACGCCCGGGAGAGCCGGGCCCGGGCGGAGGCCCTGAGTATCCCGGCGGTGGAGCCGGCTCAAGCGGTGGCGGCGCTGGAGCCGGTGCTGGAGAGTCCGGGGGAAGAGGGGGCTTGTCCCGAAAACATCCCTCTGACGGAGAGGGAGTGGGCGGCCCTCACTGGGAGCTGCCGGGAGGGGGGCATCCCCTTGGAAATTGGGCTGGGGCTGATCTGGGTGGAGAGCCGGTTTGACCGGGCGGCGGTGAACCGGGAGAGCGGGTGCTACGGTTACTGCCAGCTCAACCCCCGGTACTTCCCGGCGGACCTGAGCCCGGAGGAGAATATCCGGGCGGGGATGGGCCATCTGGGGGCGCTGCTGGAGAAATATGAGGGGGACTTGGAGGCGGCGCTGACGGCCTACCACGACGGGCATGACACCGGGCGGCGGGACTATGCCCGGGCGGTGCTGGGGGCGGGATTGGAAGAGGAGGAAAGGACATGAGAAGAGCTGTAAGTTGGTTTGACTGGCCGGAGCCGTCGCTGGACGAGCCAGAGGCAGCGCCCAGGAGATGCGGGAAATGCGGCGCCGGGTTTGACCTGGGGGAGAGCTTGTACTGGGACGGAGAGGCCCTGTTCTGTGAGGAGTGCTTCAAGGAGTGGGCTATGGAGCTTCTGGACACCAGTCCTGTAATTTTGGCGCAGCGGATGGGCTTTGACGTGGAGGCGGCGGATGGATAGGCTCACCTTTGACGAAACGGCCCACCAGTATTATCTGGAAGGCATGGCGGTGCCCAGTGTGACCCAGTTGGTATCTCCCCTGGGGGATGACCTGGACGCTGAGCTGGAGCTGACGATGGAGGCGGCTGGTGACCGGGGGGTCACCATGCACGGCTACATAGCCCACCGGCTGGGGGGCGGGGAGCCGGAGGAGTTTGAGCTTCCGGGGCAATATCAGCCCTACGCCGACGCTGTGGAGCTTTTTCTGGGGGAGCACAAGGTTGTCCCCATGCTCATTGAGACGGCGCTGGCGGGGGAGGGCTATGCCGGCACCCCGGACCTGGTGGGGGAGTTTGACGGCACCTTCTCCATTCTGGACTGGAAATTTGTCTCCCAGCTGTGCAAGGCCAAGGTGGGCGCCCAGCTGTTTGGATATCGGGAGCTGTGTGAGGCAAATGGAATTTACCCGGAAAAGCTGTACGCCGTCCAGTTTTTGAGGGACGGGACCTACCGGCTCTACCCGGTGGAGGGCGGGCAGTCCCTGGCGGCGTGGACGGTTTGCAAAGCCCTCTATGAGATCAAAAAGCAGAAGCACCCCCGTGGGCGCATTGGATAGGAGGCCATTATGAATCTATTTGAAAAGCTGCTGGAAATGCAGAAGGCGGTGGACACCGTCATCAAGGACGGCAAGAATCAGTCGGACAAATATGACTTTGCCAGCGACGAGAATGTATTGGACCGGTTCCGGCCCCTGATGGATGAGAATAGGCTACTGCTGATCCCGGTGGTCACCGCCGCCCAGGTCCATGAGGGCGCCACCAAGAGCGGCACCTCCCGCTACCTCACCGAACTGACGCTCACCATGGTCTGGCACGACATAGACAGCGGGGAGCGGCTGGAGGTGCCCTGGTATGCCCAGGGGGTGGACCTGGCGGGGGAGAAGGGGGTTGGCAAGGCTCTGACCTACGCCGAGAAATACTTCCTTCTCAAGTTCTTCCATGTCCCCACCAAGAAGGACGACCCGGACAATGACCGGCGGGGCCAGGGAGGGGAGAAGGCCCAGAGGGGCACCCAGGCGGGCAGGGAGACCATGGACTACATGAGAAAGGCCATCCCCCAGATGCTGCTGGAACTGTTTGGAACGGACCCGGACAAGCACCGGGCCGCCTACCTGGCCTTCACCCGGGCGGAGAACCGGGGCTTTGCCGGGGTGGACAACCTGGAGGCCATTTCGGATGCCGCCCTGCCGGTGACCTATGCGAAGGTCAAGAAAAAGTACACGGAGCGGACCGGCCGGCAATTTACCATGAAGGAGGACACAGAAGATGCCCCTCATTAAGATCGGGAAGGATCACTACAACGGGGAGGAGCGCCCCATTTATCTGCTCCAGGGCAACGCGGTGAGGGGGGCCGAGTGGGCCCCTGTCAACGACAAGCCCCACGCCAAGGTCTCTGTGGCTGCCCAGCAGGGTGCAGATGGGGAGACGATCTTTGTCAACGTCAACGGCTGGAGGGACCGGGCGGACCAGGTGGCGGAGATTGCCAAGCTGGACAGCGTGCTGGCCGTTGGGGTACTGAAAAAGCGGGAGTACAACGGCAGGACCTATTACGACCTGGACGCCGACTTCATCTCCATCTCCGGGGCAGGGCTGCTGGACCGGGAGGGGGCCTCCCCCCGGCGGGCAGAAGCCCAGCAGGAGGCCGCCGGCAGCGGGAGCTTTGAAGAGCTGGACGTGGACGACGGCGAGCTGCCCTTTTGAGAGGTGATAGGACATGATCCCATGGATACAGGTTTATTCCAACCTTCCCATGCACCCCAAAACGGCGAAACTGGCCGATGAGCTGGGCCTTGCCAGCGGCGCGGTCTCACCCAATGTCCTGGCGGTGGGGCTGCTGGTGTCCCTGTGGACCTGGGCGGTGCAGAACGCCTATGACGGGGACCTGTCCCGGTGCAGCCCCCGGCTCATAGCGGAGGCCTGCCGCTGGAAGAAAAAGCCGGAGACCCTGGTCAACGGTCTTGTGGCCGCCGGCTGGCTGGACGAGGACGGGAAGCTCCACGACTGGGAGGAATATGCCGTGCTGCTGATGGACGCGGAGGACAGTAAACGGGAAAGGACCAAAGAGCGGGTGCGGAAGTACCGGGAGAAGAAAAGCACCCAGGGGTAACCGGGGTGTAACGCTGGTGTAACGGCTATGTAACGGTTACAGGTAACGCATGGCGTAACGCCTGTGTAACGCTGGTGTAACGGGCTGTAACGCCCCTACCAGACCTTACCATACATAACCTAACCAAATATAGAGATTACAAGACTATACGTTTTACTTCTATCGAGCGCGCTTATAAGAACATGTTACGTTAGACGAAGAGGGGACAAAATGGAAATTGCTGACATTCAGGCGGTTTGGGGGCATATCAAGGCTCTGCACCCGAACACGCCCAAGGAGAGAATCCCCCGACTCACCCAAACGCTGGCGCGGGCCTGGTGCACAGAACTGGACGAGTATAGTCTGAGTCAGGTGATGGGGGCGGTGGAGCGGCAGGCGGGCAAGAGCAGGTATTGGCCCGATCTGGCCGAGATCAAGGGCCAGCTGCCCACAAAGTCCCCCGCCGGGGCCACCAAGCCCCAGATCAGCGGGGAGGCAGACCGGCGGGCGAAGGAGGCCCAGGACAAGCTGTTCCAGCGGATGAAGGCGGAGGGAGAGCGGCTGGCACCTCTCCGCCGGGCTGCCGGACTCCCGGGGAGCGTGGCGGAGGCCAGGGCAGCGGGGATGAGGGCTGTGGACTGGTATCAGGCGTTGGAAACTGCCGGGCTGAACTGCCCGGACGGGGTTTTTCAGGAGGGGGCGAAGGGATGAGAGGCTGTCAGCCGGTAAATTGGTACACCGTCTACAAAGCGGAGCGGGATCAGTTGGTCACCATTGGGTTTGCCAAAGAGTGCGCCGCCTACCTGGGCTGGGCGGTGGAATCCTTTCGGGCCATGGTGTCCAAGGTCAAGAGCGGGAAAAACAAGTCCTACTGCGTGGTGGTGGAGGACTTGCTGTCTGGGTCCTATGCGGTCTACGGGGCGGACAACACCGGGGAGCTGAGATGAGAGAGCATAGAGTCGTGAAGCTGGTGATCCCGGGGGTGCTGCCCAATCTCAACGACTACATAGCGGCGGAGCGCCGGCACCGGCAGAAGGCCGCCCAGATGAAGCGCCAGACCGAGCAGGTCATCGCCCTGGCGGCCGGAAAACAGCTGCGGGGGGTGCGCTTTACCGGGCCGGTGGTCATGGAGTATTGCTGGTATGAGCCAAACCGGAGAAGGGACAAGGATAACGTGTCCAGTTTTGGCCGAAAGTGCATCCAGGACGCCCTGGTGCGGGCGGGGGTGCTGAAAAACGACGGCTGGGGGGAGATCGAGTCCTTCTCCGATCGGTTTTTTGTGGATCGGGAGAATCCCAGGATGGAGGTAACCATCGAAGAGCGGAAAAGCGGGCAAGGAGCGACGGTGGACTGAGCGGAGCGACGGGGTGTGAGGGAGGAGGCACCATGCCAAAGACGTACATTTGCCCATTCTGGAAATGGGACAGGGAAAGGATTACGAGCTGTGAGGGCTGCCGGATGCGCTTCCCCGACGACGCGGCCAAGCGGGAGTATGCCGGGCGTTACTGCGCCAGCACGGAGGGCTGGAAGAAGTGCAGCGTGGCGGAAAGTCTGCTGAAATTTTACGACAGGACAGAGCGAAATCCCCAATGAGGGGAAGAAAATGGGAAAGAGAACGCCATCCAAAGGGGTGGCGTTCTTTTGTTTTGGGGATTTGACGCAATTTTCCCGCCGGTGTGCTACGCTAAAGAGAGAATGGTATGAACGGAAGGAGGGGAAGGCCTGTGGCGAAAGGAAAATATGAGCGGTGGCTTGACGGGGACGGGCTGACCCTGCTGACGGGCTGGGCCAGAGACGGACTGACGGATGCGCAGATTGCCGGAAAGATGGGCATAGCAGTCTCCACCCTATACGAGTGGGAGAAGAGATTCCCGGATATTTCAGAGGCCTTAAAAAAGGGCAAGGAGGTTGTGGACTACGAAGTGGAGAACGCCCTGCTCCGGGAGGCGTTGGATGGAAATGTGACCGCCATGATCTTCTGGCTGAAGAACCGGAGAAAGGACCGGTGGCGGGACAGGCCGGAGGAGAAGACGGAAGAGACCGCTGAGGGCGGGGTGGTGCTGATGCCGGAGGTGAGTTCCGGTGAGTAACATTGTTTGGAGACCACAGCCACGACAGGCGGCGTTTATGGCCCGTCCGGAGTGGGAGGCCTTGTACGGCGGGGCCGCCGGGGGCGGCAAGTCTGACGCCCTGGTCATTGAGGCCCTGCGGCAGGTGCATATCCCCCACTACAAGGCGTTGATCCTGCGCAAGACCTTTCCCCAGCTGGCCGAGCTCATCGACAAAAGCCTGAACTACTACCCTAGGGCCTTTCCTGGGGCCAGATACAACGCAACGGCCCACACCTGGACCTTTCCAAGCGGGGCCAAGATCGTCTTCGGGGCCATGCAGTACGCCAAGGATAAGACCAAATACCAGGGCCAGGCCTATGACTTTGTGGCCTTTGACGAGCTAACCCACTTCACCTTTGAGGAATATAACTATCTCTTTTCCCGCTGCAGGCCCAACGGCCCGGGGACCAGGTGCTATATCCGCTCCACGGCAAACCCAGGCGGGGTGGGCCACGGCTGGGTGAAGGAGCGGTTCATCACGGCGGGCAAACCTATGACACCCATCTGGGAGGAGATCACCTGGCGGGACCAGAGCGGCCGGGAACACAGGCAGCGGCAGAGCCGGATCTTTGTCCCCTCCAGCGTGTTTGATAACCCCGCCCTGCTGCAAAATGACCCGGACTATGTGCGGCGGCTGGCCTCCATGCCGGAAGCCGAGCGCAACGCCCTGCTCTACGGGGACTGGGACACCTTCTCCGGCCAGGTGTTTACCGAGTGGAGGAATGACAGCGGGCATTATGCCGACAGGCGGTTTACCCATGTGATAGACCACTTCCCCATCCCGGAGGACTGGGGGATCTGGTGCGCACTGGACTGGGGCTACTCCCGGCCCTTCAGCGTGGGCTGGTATGCGGTGGACCGGGAACGGCGGCTCTACCGCATCCGGGAGTATTACGGCTGCACCGGCACCCCCAACGTTGGGGTGAAGATGGAACCGGGAGAGGTGGCCCGGGCCATCAAGGCCATTGAGGCAGAGGACCCCAACCTCCGGGGCAGAACCATCCACCGGGTGGGGGACCCGGCCATCTGGGGCAGCGACGGCACCGAGAGCATTGGGGCGCTGATGGAGCGGGAGCGGGTCTACTTTGAGCGGGGGGATCACGCCCGCATTGACGGCAAGATGCAGGTCCACCACCGGCTGACCTTTGATGAAGAGGGCTGGGCCATGCTCTACGTGTTTACCACCTGCAAGCACTTTATCCGCACGGTGCCCAATCTGGTGTATGACGAGCGCAACGTGGAGGACATCGACACCGACGGGGAGGACCATATTTACGACGAGCTGCGGTATGTGTGCATGAAAAACCCCATTGCGCCCCGGCCCAAAAAGGCGCATCCGCTGGTGGTGTATGACCCCCTGGACCTCCAGGGGGAGGAGCAGAGCGGGGACAGATACGATTTCTATCGCCGGTACTGAGAAGGGCGGAGCCTGACAGCCCAACAACAAGAAAGGAGATTCGACAATATGGCATTATTTGGGAGAAAAGAACAGCCCCCTATGGCTGCGCCTGCCGGGATGCCGGGGGTGCCGGAGAGGGAGGCCGGAGGCGCCCCGGAACTGGAGTCCGCCCTGCTGGGGGCTGACCCCACGGTGAGCAGGGAGAGCCTGCACCGCATTGGGCGGGAGGAGATCGGCAAGGCCATTGAGACCCTGACCCGGTACAAGCAGGGCAAGGCCAACCTGGAAAAGCGCATTGTGGAGGACGAGCTATGGTGGGAGCTGCGCCACTGGGAGGTCATCCGCAACGCCAAAAAGCCGGGGCCGGAACCCTCCAGCGCATGGCTCTTTAACGCCATCCTCAACAAACACGCCGACGCCATGGACAACTACCCCGAGCCGGTGGTGCTGCCCCGAGAGCGGGGGGATGAGGAGAGCGCTAAGATGCTCAGCCAGGTTCTGCCCGTCATCTGCGAGTACAACGACTTTGAGCAGACCTACTCGGACAACTGGTGGGACAAGCTCAAGCACGGCACGGCGGCCTACGGAGTGTTCTGGAACAGCCGGAAGGAGAACGGCCTGGGGGACATCGACATCCGGGAGATCGATCTATTAAAGCTCTTTTGGGAGCCGGGGGTCACCGACATCCAGCAGTCCCGGAACCTGTTCCTTGTGGAATTGGTGGATGAGGACCTGCTGGACCAGCAGTACCCGGAGCACAAAGGGCACATGGGGGGCAGCGCCATCGACGTCAAGGAGTATCTCTATGACGACGCGGTGGACACCAAGGGCAAGAGCCTGGTGGTGGACTGGTACTATAAGCGCACTGCCCCCTCTGGCCGAACGGTGCTCCACTATGCCAAGTTCGTGGGGGACACCCTGCTCTACGCCAGCGAGAATGACCCCGCCCTCCAGGACACGGGGTGGTATGAGGACGGGCTTTACCCGGTGGTGCTGGATGTGCTGTTTCCTGAGAAGGGTACCCCGGTGGGCTTTGGCTATGTGGCCATCTGCAAGGACCCCCAGCTCTACATTGACAAGCTGTCCGCCAACATTCTGGAAAACAGCATGATGGCTACAAAGAAACGGTTCTTCGCCTCCACCGCCACCGCCATCAATGAGGAGGAGTTTTTGGACTGGGGCAAGCCCATTGTCCATGTGGAGGGGGAGCTGGATGACCGGAGGCTCCAGGAGATCACGGTGAGGCCCCTGGACGGCATCTACACCAACGTGCTGCAGATGAAGATCGAAGAGATGAAGGACACGGCGGCCAACCGGGACGTGAACAGCGGCGGCGCCGGGTCCGGCGTCACGGCGGCGGCGGCCATTGCCGCCCTCCAGGAGGCGGGCAACAAGGCCAGCCGGGACATGATCGCCGCCAGCTACCGGGCCTATGTGGCCATCAACTCCATGGCCATCAACCGGATGGCCCAGTTTTACGACGAGACCCGCACCTTCCGCATCACCGGGGACGCCCCCGGGGGCTATCAGTTTGTTGACCTCAACAACAAGGGCCTTCAGGAACAGCAGATCGGCATTGCCGCCGACGGCTCGCCCCTGTTCCGCAAGCCGGTATTTGACCTGAAGATCAAGGCCCAGAAGAAGAATCCCTTCTCCCGCATGGAGCAGAATGAGCGGGCCAAGGAGCTGTATGCCGCCGGCTTCTTCAACCCCGAGCGTGCCCAGGAGGCTATGGGCGCTCTGGAGATGATGGAGTTTGAGGGCATCGACAAGGTTCGGGAGCGGGTGGAACAGGGCCAGACCCTGCTCAACACCTGCCGGCAGATGTCCCAGCAGATGGATCAGATGGCCCTCATCATCCAGTCCCTGACCGGAAAGGACATGGGGGTGATAGGCTCGCAGGCTTCCTTTGGGGGTGGAGCTATGGAGGGTGCGCCAGTTCCCGCCGGTGGCGGCGGGGATGCCGGGAGCGGCCTTGCAAGGGGTGTGATGGAGGCACAGACGCCTATGACGGGGTATGGCCAGTGGTTGGCAAAGCGGAGCACACCGTCGTTGGAGTAAGGGGGAATGAAGGGTGACCACCATTACCATCACAAAGCAGGAGCAGAGGTACACCCTGGAGGCAAAGGGCCATTCTACTCCCTCATCTGGCAAGGGCGATGGGGAGGGCGTCAGAGTGTGCGCTGCCGTGTCCATGCTCACCAGCACCCTGGCCCTCTCCCTCAAGATGTTGCCGGGGGTGGACCGGGACAGCGTTCATGTGGACGCCGGTGAGGGCTTCATCAGGGTGAGCGCCCGGGGGCAGGGGGCGGTGAACACCCTGTTCCAGAGTGCGTACTGCGGGGCGGCTGCCCTTCAGATCACTCACCCGGACAGGGTAAGGGTGCAGGCCGATAAGTTTTTTCAAAAGTTTTCCGGGAGTGTTGACGCTTTTTTGTGAGGGCTGTGCTACGCTGTACTTGTCCTCCTTCAGGGGGCGGGCTTGATCGGGGTCCGCTCTCTGAACAGAGGACCGTACACGATAGCGTGATGATCGCGGGTTAGGAGGAGACAACTATGCTGGACAGATTGATGCTGCTCTTTGACCTCAACCGTTTTGAAGGCGGGGCCGCCGAAAGCGGTACAGGCGGTGAGAGCGGCGGTTCCCCCCAGGGGGAAGCCCAGACGGGCGGGACCCAGGCAGACCCTTCTGTCGCCGGGAAGGGAAAAAAGAGCAAAGGGACACAGGACATCCTTTACGGGAAGCAGAGTGATCCGGGAGCTGGGGCTGAGGAAGCGAACAAGGGAGAAGCTCAGCCTTCCCAGGGAGAACAAAGCGACACTTCTCCCGCCGAGAAAACCCCGGAGGAGCGCCGGAGGGCCTACCGGGAGCTGACGGAGGGCGAGTACAAGGACATCCACACCCAGGAGATGCAGCGCATCATTGACCGCCGGTTCAAGGAGACGGAGGACCTGCGGGAGCAAAACGCCAAGAGCCAGACCGTTCTCGGCATCCTCATGGGACGCTATGGCATTGAGGACGGGGACCTGGGCAAGCTCCAGAAGGCCATTGAGGAGGACAGCGCCTACTGGGCCGACGCCGCCGATGAGGCGGGCATGAGTGTGGAGCAGTACAAGCAGCTCCAGAAGCTGAAGCGGGAGAATGCCGAGCTGCTTAAGCAGCAGCGGGCGCGGCAGGGGGAGGAGAGGGCCCAGCGGCAGACCAGGCAGTGGTTTGCTGAGGCCCAGGCCCTCCAGGCCAAGTTCCCCAGATTTGATCTGGCTGCGGAGGTCAAGAACCCTCAGTTCCTGGCCATGCTGAAGGCCGGAACCCCTGTGGAGCACGCCTACAAGGTGATCCACTTCGACGAGCTGATGAGCGACGCCGTATCGGTTACGGCAGCCCAGCAGGAGCAGAAGGTGGCGGCCAATGTACGGGCCAGAGGGGCCAGACCGGCGGAAAATGGTACTTCCGCTCAGAGTGCTTTTACGGTGAAGGATGACGTCTCCAAGCTCTCAAAAAAGGACCGGGCGGAGATCGCCCGGAGAGCACAGAGGGGCGAGATCATTTCCTTTTGAGAGGGAATGACAGCCCCCACTTACGACAAGAAAAGGAGAGTTTCACCATGAAGAAATTCAAGCAGTTTGCTATGGGTCTTTTTGACCTGGGCCGGTTTGACGGCCAGCCCAACACCAACGTAACCACGGCCAACACCACGGGAAATGACCTTTCCCCGGAGATGAAGACCTACTACTCCGACTATCTCATTGACCTGGCCGAGCCGGAGCTGGTGCATGACCAGTTCGCTCAGAAGCACCCCATCCCCGCCAACCACGGCAAAACTATTGAGTTCCGGCAGTATGACCCCCTGCCCGAGCTGACCACCCCCATCACGGAAGGGGTGACCCCCGACGGCCAGAGCCTGGACGTGAAGGCGATTACCGCCAGCGTAAGCCAGTATGGCGGCTATGTCACCATCTCCGATATGCTGAAGCTGACCGCCATCGACAACAATCTGGTGCAGGCCACCAAGCTCATCGCCTCCCAGGCGGGCCGGACGCTGGACACCATCACCCGTGAGGTGCTGGCCGCCGGCACCAATGTCCGCTATGCGGGAGGCAAGGCCAGCCGGGCCGCCCTGAGCGCCGACGACGTGCTCACCGTGGACGACGTGAAGAAGGCAGTGCGGGACCTGGAGGCCCAGGACGCCCCCAAGATCAACGGATATTATATCGGCATCATTCACCCCAATGTGAAGTATGACCTAATGAAGGACCCGGACTGGAAGAACCCCCACGAGTACACCGACACCGAGAACATCTACCAGAATGAGATCGGCGAGCTGTACGGAGTGCGGTTTGTCCAGTCCAGCCGGGCAAAGGTATTTCAGAAGGCCGGGGCCACGCCCAGCGGCACCGGAGCTGTGGCGGCGGACGTATACGCCACCCTCATCATCGCCGACGATGCCTATGGCGTCACCGAGATCAGCGGCGGCGGCCTGCAGCACATTGTCAAGCAGCTGGGTTCCGCCGGAACGGGAGATCCCCTGGATCAGCGGGCCACCTGCGGCTGGAAGGCCACCAAGGTGGCCAAGATTTTGGTGCCTCAGTATTTGACCCGAATCGAGAGCGGAGCTACAGCGTGAGCATAGCCGCATCCCGGCAGATGGACTGGAGTGAGGGCCAAATTGGTAAGGGAGCAAAGCTACCGCGATTTGGCCCGAATCGGAGGGAAGCTGCCGGGGAAAATGCGGCCAATGTGAGCGTGACTACAACAGGTAAAAGGAGGGAATGACAATGGCGACGAACAAGAAGACGGAGACCGCCCCGGAGGCGGAGGAGCAGATTGCCCAGGCCCCCATCGGTGACAACCCGGAGGAGCTGGTGGAGTACATGGCCCCGGTTATCCTGGGCAAGACTGATCAGACCGTTTTCAGCCAGGTGAATGGGGAGAACATCCGAATCCAGCGGGGAAAAACGGTCAAGATCAAGCGGAAGTTCAAGGAAGTGCTGGACCATGCCGCCCAGCAGGAGATGGCGGCCTTTGCCTACATGGAGGATGCCCAGAAAAGCAGCTCCAAGGCCCTGGCAGACCTCAACTAAATAGAACGATCTGCGGAACCCAGGCGACGCCGCTGCGACACAGCGCAGCGAAGTATGGAGGCTGACTGAATCGCCTCCCGCTTCGCTGCGCTTTTTTATGAAACACCAAATAAGGGAGGTGACAACGTGGACAGAACCATTCAAGTACAGGTAAACGGGAACTTTATCCGAAAGGACAGCAAGAATGCCGGGGTGCAGGGAGAGGGCAATGTGACGAGCCTGCACATTGTATTCAGTGAGGACTGGAAGAGCTTCTCCAAGCGCATTGTCTGGAGAGACGCCCAGGGGGAAAACCCGGTGGCGGTGCTGCTGGAAAACAGCGTGGAAAAGCTGGCTGCCGGCGGCGAAGCGCTCCGGTTTGAGACGGTGATCCCGGCGGAGGCCCTGGCCGTCCCCGGCTGGTGCAGCTTTGTCATTGAGGGCTTCCGGGACAGCGACCCCACGGCGGTGGCCATCTCAGTGACCGACCAGCTGCTGGTGAAGGTCAACGACGCCTACAACGCCCCGGCGGAACCCACCCCCACCCAGGCCCAACAGCTCCAGGCCCAGCTCGACGCCATTGTGCCCCAGGTGGAAGGGCAGCTGAAAGCCTTCCGAAGCTGGGGAGAGTGGGAGCGGGAAAAGGAGTATGACCGGGAGAACAAGGTGGTCTATCAGGGCTCGTCCTATTTCTGCCTGAGGCCCTGCGCCGGGGTGGACCCGCTGCTGGACACGGCGGAGGGGGGCGGCGTGACTGGGCGGTACTGGATGCTCATTGCCGCCAAGGGCGACCAGGGCCTCCAGGGGGCGGCAGGCCCCCAGGGCGCCGCCGGAGAGCAGGGCGAGCAGGGGCCCCGGGGGGAGCAGGGCCTGCCCGGTCCCCAGGGGGAGACCGGGGAGACCGGGGCGCCCGGCATCCAAGGCCCCCAGGGACCCCAGGGCATCCAAGGACAGGCCGGCCCCCAGGGGCCGGAGGGGCCCCGGGGGATCAATGGCGTTGCTGTACAGACAGAGGGCATGGTGTCCTTCAGCGTAAGCGAAGAGGGGCACCTGCTGTGCCACTACACAGGCCAGGAGCAGCCCAACTACTCCATTGACGAGCGGGGCCACCTGTGTCTGGAGATTTGACAGGGAGGGAAGAGAAGTGCCGACATATGATTTGGGGCCCATTGTAGGCCCTCAGGGTCCCCAGGGCATCCCGGGGGAGAGGGGGCCCCAGGGCGTTCAGGGTCCCCAAGGCCCCCGGGGTGAGCGGGGGGAGAGGGGAGCGGAAGGCCCCCAGGGCATCCAGGGGGAGATGGGCCCCCAGGGTAGGACAGGGGCGGCCGGGGTGACCCCCAACATCCAGGCGGGGACCACCACCACCCTGGCCGCCGGCCAGGAGGCCCGGGTGGTCCGGGACCCGGACAGTCCGGATGAGGCCCCCGTCTTTCACTTTCAGATCCCCAAGGGACGGGACGCGGAGAATCCGGGGGACATGCAGAGGATCACCTACGACCCCACGGGGCGAAGGGAGGATATCTTCTCCTATGCAGACCGGGGGTTGGCGAAAAAGGCCCAGCTGGTGGACCCGGTGACGGTGACAGTGGAGGCGGACAAGTGGACGGGGGACGGCCCCTGGGAGCAGGTGGTGGCCGTCCCCGGCGTGACGGCCCAGGATGAGCACCTGGACATCTTTCCCGTGGACATCGCCGATGAGGAGGAGCGGGCCATCTATGAGCGGGCATACTCCCGGCTGGCCTGTGAGGCGGAGACGGTGGAGGGGGGCATCCGGCTGCTGTGCCGCAGCTCCCGGCCCATGACGAGCTTTTCCATCCGGGTCAAGGGGGTGCGGTAATGGGAAAGGCGCAGGTGATCCACGGCCCCGGCGGCGCCGGGGGAAAGGTGCTGCGGGAGCTGTTTCTGAATTGGAGTGGGGGAAACGGACCCAGATGGTATACCGGAGCGGAGAGCGGTTCCGGCCTGCACCACGTCATTTCCTGGGCCGGAGAGGGATACGGAGACAGGGGGTCTTCCCATTTTCTTAAGTTTGTGGATAGCCAGGGGAAAATGATTTGTTCTCTGCGGTATGGGTACAAGTATGGTGGCGGTGTGGGGATATCGAATAGCTCTGGAAGTGAAATCGACACTACAAAGTTTTCCTTGCAGAACAATGGTTACTACTTGCTGGATCTTCAGTTCTGTGTCAGAGTGCGGCTGGACGGGACCATGGACATTTTTGACGTGTCTGGTAAGGAGAAGCTTTTGTCCGGGGTGGAGCGGATCTATTGCATTGAAGCAGATACGCACGCTTCAGATGTACGTGCTGTCATTGTTATGGTGATGACGGATGACGGATAAAGGGGGAAGAGAAGATGCCGAAATTTGATTTGGGACGGGTGGTTGGCCCCCAGGGTCCCAAGGGGGACACTGGTCCCCAGGGAGAGCGGGGAGAGACCGGGACCCCCGGCCCGGCTGGTATCCAGGGGCCGGAAGGGCCCCAGGGTCCCCAGGGCAAAACCGGACCGGAAGGACCCCAGGGCGAAGTTGGCCCCCGGGGGCCTCAGGGAGACACCGGCCCCCGGGGGGAGACGGGAAAGGATGCCTATTCCGGGGCGGTGGCCGCCGGATACACCGGGACGGAGGAGGAGTTTTATACCAAGCTGGCAGAGAACTGGACCATCCCCATTGTCACCACGGAGGGGACGGGAGAGGCCTATACCGCCCAGGTTCCCGGTATCACGGAGCTGAAGCCCGGGATGCTGTTAACCATCATCCCACATACGGCTAGCACCACTACAGATGCCACGCTGGACGTGAACGGCCTGGGGCCGGTGCGGCTGAGGCGGTATATCTCCACCAATACCCTTGGGACAGCGGCGGCGGGTCTAGCAAATTGGCTGAGGGCAGACAAGGCGGTGCTGCTGCAGTATAACCCGGGAACCTGGACTGTGCTGGGGATCACCAGGCCCTCTGTATCTGATATGAATGGGACCGTGCCCGTGGAAAAGGGGGGCACAGGGCTGACCACCCTGGCCCCGGCGGTGGACTATGCGGGGGCCCGGGCCATCTCCGCCGGGACAGAGGATATGACGGCGGGCACCACAGAGCTAGCCACCGGCCAAATCTATCTCCAATATGAATGATGGAGGGGAGGACCCATGGGAAAACAGGTGTACCTTGGGGTGGACGGCATCGCCCGGAAGGTGAAGAAAATTTATTTGGGCGTGGGCGGCGTGGCCCGGAAGGTGAAAAAGGGGTATATCGGCGTGGGCGGAGTGGCGCGGCCCTTTTTCAGCGGCGGCGGGGAGCTGGCCTACTACGGGACAGCTGGGGGGCTGAGCGTGGCCCGTGCCGGCCTGGCGGCGGCGACGGTGGGGAGCTATGGGCTCTTCGGCGGCGGCAGCTATGGCCAGTGGGATCACTCAGATGCCGTTGACGCCTATGATGCTTCCCTGACCAGGACCTCGGCAGCGCCTTTGTCTGTGGCCAGAAGCGTTCTGGCGGCGGCCACGGTGGGCGGTTACGCCCTCTTTGGCGGGGGAGAATCCCCCCAGGCAAATGTCTCGGGCAGCAGCACAATAAAATATATGTCTACGATTAACATTGTGAACGCTTATGATTCTGCCTTGACCCAGACAAAGCCAACGGCACTTTTTGCGGCCAGAAGGGAGCTGGCGGCAGTGGGCATTGGAAGCTATGCCCTGTTCGGGGGTGGCGAGTCCATCACCAATTCAATTTCTTCGACCACGGTTACGCCGACCTACACCGTGAAGAATACAGTAGACGCCTATGACCCTTCGTTGACCCGGACGACTCCAACAACGCTTTCCGCGGCGCGGCAGAAATTGGCTGCGGCAGCGGTAGGAGGCTATGGGCTGTTTGGGGGAGGGTATACCACCAAGTCACATTCAAATGTAGTGGACGCCTATGACGCCTCCCTGACCCACACCAGTCCTGCCGGGATCGCTGTGGCAAGAAACAACTTGGCGGCAGCGGCGGTGGGAAAGTATGCGCTGTTTGGGGGAGGGACCCAGGGCGGTTATTCCGCCTATGTGGACGTCTATGATGCTTCCCTGACTCGGACGGCCCTGGAGCCCTTATCCTCTGCAAGGGCCCACTTGGCGGCGGTGACGGTGGACGGATATGTGCTGTTCGGCGGTGGAAGCGGCGGTTTAAGTGTAGTCGATGTCTATGACGCGTCCCTGACCCACACCCTATCCACTCCGCTTTCCGCAGGGCGGGATGAATTGGCAGCGGTGACTGTTGGAAACTATGCGTTATTTGGCGGCGGAGGTTCTTACTCGGATGTGGTAGACGTATACACCGTGGAGTAAAGAAAAGGAGGAGAGAAGATGGCAAAGCGCTATGGAATTTGGAACAAGGAAGACCCCGTCATTACCCCCATTGGGGAGGTGCTGACGGCGGAACAGTGGGTTCAGCGGTATCCCGTGGCGGGGGTGGAGTCCATCACAGTGGTCTGCGCCGCAGGGGAGGTCAATGGGGCCTTTTTCGGCACACTGGGCCAGATGGTGCAGATGTATGAGGCCCAGGGGGCGGACTTCTCCGCCTGCAAGAGTGATGAGGAGAAGCTGGCCGTCATTGAAGCTTTTGAGGACGCAATGAATGCACCAAGCACGGAGCCGTCCACGGATGAGCGCATTGCCGCCGCGCTGGAATATCAAGTCATGGCAAGCCTGCCTGATGAGACTACATAAGGAGGAAACAGGATGAACTTTGAGACCATCAAGCGCAACTATGGCCGGGGACTGTGGAATAAGGCCATGGTGAAGGTGGCCGTCCGCAAGGGCGTGATCACCAAAGAGCAGTACCGGGAGCTGACGGGAGAGAAATATGGGGCATAAGGAGGGGGAGCATGGCGAGCATCAACGGAATCCTTGAGCACGTGGCCGCGGTGAGGCCGGACGCCTACGACGATGAGACCAAAGCGGGGTGGCTCCTGGAGCTGGAAAAGAAGCTTCGGGAGGAGGTGCTGGACAGGCACCTGCCCTGCTGCCGGTGCCCCTGGCTGCCGGAGGAGGTAAAAGCCTACCCGGAGGACGGGGACAAGCCCCTGCTCATCCCCGCCCCCTATGAGCGGGTCTATGAGCTTTACGTCCTGGCCCAGATCGACTTTTACAACCGGGAGTATGACAACTACAACAACTCCACCCTGGCCTTTAACAGCGCCCTGGACCAGTGGAGACAAGCCTTTCACCGGCGGCATCTCCCGGTGCCGGGAGGGCAGTATCAGAATCTGATGTGAGGGAGGCACGGATGTGAGGCTTCCATACATGAACCCCGGCGGGGGGAAAACGAAACGGCAGATGGTGCGCTTTGGCGGGGTGAATTACAGCCAGGACGCCCGGGAGGGGGAGCTGGAAGACAGCTGGGGACTGTCCTCCAGCCAGTTCCCCTGCCTGTCCCAGCGCCGGGGGCGAAAGACGGCGGCGGCATATGAAAGTCCGACGGCCCTCTACGCCCGGGGGAAGCTGTGCGTGGTGGAGGGGGACAAGCTCCTCTATGACGGCAAGGAGGTGGGCAAGGTCTCCCCGGGGGAGAAGCAGTTTGCCACCATCAACACCAAGATCGTCCTGTTTCCCGACAGGGTGTACTATGACACCCTGACGGGGGCGATGCACCCCCTGGGAGGTTGGTACTCCATCCACCCGGGGGACCTGAGCTTCACCAGCGATAGCCTGAGTGTGCCGGAACAGAGCTACTTTGATGAGATCGCCCAGGAGGGCGCGCTGATGGAGGGGGTGGAGGACGCCCAGACCATCCCCACCTTTACCGCTGCCAGCGTCAACCGGAAGACGGGGGTGCTGACGTTGACGCCGGGGGAGGAAAAATACCCCCAGGACCTGGAGCCGGGGGACATCATCCAACAGGGCTTTGATGAGGCCCGGGAGTATTTGATCGTGGAGAAGGCTCAGGAGCAGGATGACGGAAGCTACCAGATCCGGGGGATGCTTCGCCAGGTGTCCCTATGTGAATACCCCGGCTTTGACGAGCAGTTCAAGGTGGGGGACGCGGTGACTCTCTCAGGCTGTGACAGCTGCGAAGGCAACAACGGAAGCCATATCATCCGGGGCATGGATGGCCGAACCCTGAGCTTTGATAAGGACATCTTCCAGGCCACGGGGGTGGAGACGGCCCAGGTGAGCCTGGAGCGAAAGGTGCCCGAGCTGACGTGCATCTGCGAGTGTGACAACCGCATCTGGGGGGCTGAAGGCAGCACCATCTACGCCAGCGCCCTGGGTGACCCTACCAACTTCTTTGTCTATGAGGGCCTGTCCACCGACAGCTACGCCGCGACGGTGGGGACGCAGGGGGAGTTTACCGCCTGCTGCGCCTACTCCTCCACGGTGCTGTTTTGGAAAGAGGACTGCGTCCACAAGATTCTTGGAAGCTACCCGGCCCAATATGAGATTTACACCTACCAGGTGCCGGGGGTGCAGAAGGGGGCGGAAAAGAGCCTTTGCATCCTCAACGAGACCCTCTTTTACAAGGGCAGGGCCGGGGTGTACGCCTACGCCGGGGGAAGTCCGGAACTGCTGACTGAGTGCTTTGGCACCAGGCGCTTTTCCGGCGGGGCCGCCGGTACGGATGGGGAGCGCTACTACATTTCCATGCAGACAGAGCAGGGGGACTGGAAGCTCTATGTGCTGGATGTGGCCCGGGGGATCTGGCTGCGGGAGGACGACACCCACGCGGTGGACTGGGCCTACTTGGATGGGGCGCTCTACTACCTGGATGGTTCAACCGGCAAGGTGGTGAGCACCGGCCAGGACAGGGAGGAAGAGGGGAAGGCCGAATGGCGGGCCACTTTTTGCCCCTTCCACGAGACGGTCCATGGCCGAAAGGGATACTCCCGGCTCTATCTGCGTGTGGAGCTGGAGACGGGGGCCTGGATCAAGGCGGAGGTGAGCGCCGACGGCGCGCCTTTCCGCCAGGTGTACCTGGGCCACGACGATCACGCCAAGACAGTGCAGATCCCCATTCTGTCCACCCGGTGCGACAGCTTCCGGGTGCGGCTGTCCGGCAGGGGGGAGTGCGTGCTGAAAAGCTTCGTGCGAGAGTTCTCCATCGGGAGTGAGTATTGACAGGAGGGATAGACCGTGGCGACCATTCTTCCCGGTTCACCGCCGGGGTTTGAGAAGGACAAGGTCCCGGGGACGGTGAAGGCGATCTGTGCCTACCTGCGGACGTTCCACGACAACGTGGACTTTCAGCTGTGCCAGCTGCGCAAGGGGATGGACGAGAGCGGAAAGAGACTGGAGGCTGTGCAGGCCCAGGGGGACAGGATCAAGCAGCTGGAAAAGCGCCTGGAGGCGCTGGAACAAAGAAATTGACAGGGGAGGCGGGAAGAGATGGACTTCAAAGACAAGGAGAAACAGGGATACACCCCCAAGGGCACCTATTTGGACGCGGGCCTCTCCGATGGGGACAAGGCGGCCGTTGGCGAGCTGAGCAAACAGTGGAGCGATGCCTACGCCAAGGGGGACCAGGCGGGGATGGACGCGGCCCACCAGGCGGCGGAGGCCATCCGGGCCGGATACGGCTACTCCGGCGGCGGGGACGGAAGCGAGTATATTGCAAAGGACAGCGGCGGCACAGTCAGCGGCGGCGGCACGGTGGGTTCCTGGGGCGGGGGGAAGTTTTCTTATTCCGACAAGCCCAGCTATGCCAACCGATACCAGGGGAAGATCGACGAGTTGACGGCCCAGATCCTGGGCCGGGCCGCCTTTGAATATGACCCGGAAAAGGACCCCACCTACCAGCAGTACAAGGAGAGCTACACCAAAAACGGCCAGCGGGCCATGCAGGACACCCTGGGGCAGGTGTCCGCCAGGACGGGGGGACTGGCCAGCTCCTACGCCGGGTCAGCGGCCCAACAGACCTATGACGGGTACATGAGCGCCTTGGCCGACAAGATCCCCGAGCTAAAGCAGCTGGCCTATGAGATGTATCTGGATGAGCTGAACGGGAAGCGGGCGGACCTGTCCATGCTCATGGGGCTGGATGACAGCGCCTACAACAAGTTCCTCACGGACCTGGGACAGTACAATACGGACCGCAGCTTTGACTATGGGATGTACCAGAATGAGGTGGGTGATTCCCGCTACAAAACGGAGTGGGCCTATCAACTGAGCCAGGATCAGTTAAACAACAAGCGCTATGAGGAGGAACGGGACTATGAGCAGGCCATGGCCAAGGCCCAGATCCTGGCGGCGGGGGGCGACTTTTCCGGGTACAAGGCCCTGGGGTACACGGACGCCGAGATTGCAGGATTGAAGAGCGCCTATGACCGGGAGCAGGCGGCGGTCCGGACTGGAGGCAGTTCCGGCAGAAGCTCCAGCGGCAGTCGGACGGGGTCCGGCGGGTCTTCCCCCCAGACGGGGAATAAATGGGCTGCTGTGGAGGATTGGGTGAGCCGCTATGGTGGCGACGCGGCGGAGGACTATATCAAAGAGAACTACAAGACCCTGGGCTATTCCAGCCAGAGCGCCGCTCTGTCCGGGTGGAGAAATCACCTGCTGGAAATGGGGTCGGGGAAGGGGGACGGTGATGCCCAAATCAGCAATCGACACGGAGATAGCTGGCTCTATATTCCCGGCCATGGGCGCTTTACTTATGGCGAAGTGGAAAACTACGTCAATAGCGGAAAGATCATCGAAACCTATGATGAAGAGACAAACACCTACACGTATCAATGGAATGACGGCAAGAAGTAAGGAGGCAGTCTCATGGCGAATGCAAGCGATTTTTTGAAGAGACGGGCAGCGCAGCGGGAGCAGACCCAATCCACCCAGAACAGCGGCGCGCCCTCTCTTATTGCAAATAATGGAGGCACTGCCCCGCGGGCGAGCACTTTCTTGCAGAATAGGGCTGCGCAGCGCCGGGCCGTCATTGACCAGCGGTATGGAAAAGATGCTTATGGTGGCAGCGGATACAAAGCGAGACAGGAATCTGTTACCCCGGCGCAAACTGGGAAGAAGGTAGGGACTGCCCAGGCCGGGGGGAGCGTGCCCAAGGAGAAGAGCAGCCCTGGGTGGAGCAACACCAAGAAGGGCGACAAAGCCGCCAGCGGGGGAGACAATCTGACCCGGAAGCTGGGGACGGCTGGGGCCGGGGAGAGGACAAAGAAACCGGAGTCCTTTACCCCCAAGGGAAAGACAGGCACTACGCCGACGGGGCGGGAGCGCCAGGCGGTGGTGAACGTCGAAGGGATGGAGCGGCAGCGGGAGATCGACAGCCTGCTCCAGCAGGCTCAGGAGAGCCGGGCCCCCGCCCAGAAGCCGGAGGAAAAACAGGCCACCGGCGGATATCGGGTGGAGCTGGAGAGGCCGGTTTCTCCCCAGACTGCCGGGCAGGAGCTGGAAGAGTGGGAGGATGTCGACACCGCAGAGAACACCCTGGAGCAGTGGGGCCAGGAGCTGGAGGGGCTGGAACGGGAAATCAAGCTCAGGGAGAAAAAGACGGGGGCGCTGAACCAGGAGCTGCTAGGGCAGTACCAGGCGCTTGTGGAACGCTACCAGAGAGGCTATGGGGCATATCTGGGTATGCTCTCTCCGCAGGAGCTGGAAAGGGCCAAGCGGTACGCCAATTATGCGGCCATCCCTCAGGCGGTGGATTTTGAGGAGAAGAGTGCCTATCAGTCCACCCGGAACGGAAAGAAGGTTAAGCGCAACGCCCTTTCCGGTGTCTATACCGAGACCGGCTTTGACGATATTCTCTATGACTATATCAATGGAGACAAAGAGGCCAGAGAACGGCAGGCGGCTATTGACGTGGGTGCAGGCGGCTATGGCAGCCTCTATACCGACACACACTCGGGCTGGGACAATCTTCCCGAAGAAGTAGTTAAGACCTTTAACTACATTTACGCCACGGAAGGGAAGGAGGCCGCCTATGACTACATAAAGGCGGCAGCGGATCAGGGCATCACCGGGATCAACTCCCTGGCATTGAACTTTGCCAACGCAATGGGTGTTTTCTCCATGTCCGCCCTTGCAGAGAAGGGACTGAACGCATTTTCTGGGAAAGCAGATGCTCCCAGTGCTTTTTATGAGGACCTCCAGCGAGACCTTATAAGGGCGCAGGAGCAGAATCCCGTGGCCTCCACTGTTGGCAGCGTGAGCGGAACGCTGGCGCTCATGGGTTCTATTGCCACGGGTGTAGGGGCTATTCCCGGGTTTGCCTCCATGACCCCGATCGCCCAGAGTGTGGTATCCGGGGCCGCCAGCATGGGCGGGACTACGGCCATTCAGAACGCAGGGTACGCGGTTACTGGAATGGAGAGCCTGGGCGACTATGGGCTTGATATTCTCACCAGTACAGGGGCAGGTGCTGCCAGCGGTTTGGCCGCCGGTGGGATCGGGGCCGCGAGCAGAACCGTTCTTCAAAGGCTGGGCCTTACCCAAAATATGCTTGCCCGGACTGTGGCGGCAGGGTTTACCGGAGCGGGAGGTGCAGCGGCCCGAGCCGGTGTGCGGCAGGGTTCGGACATGCTGCGGGGCCGGGGCGAGTTTGACAGCGGGGCGCTTTTGGAGGAGGCCCTGGTAGGCTTTGCCTTCTCCGCTATCGGTTTTCTGACCCGGAATTTTACCGCTTCCCCCCAATCCGCAGCGGCGCAGGATGAGGGAGAGGCCCTTGCCAAAAAATACTTTAAGGGCATGACCCAGGAGGAGGCCAAGGCGGAATACCGGCGGCTGGCTCGTATATACCACCCGGACCTCTACATGAACGACACCGAAGAGGCCAAAGCTGCGGCGGAGGCCATTATGAAGGAGATCAACGCGGCGTGGGGCTGGCTGAATAAAACAAGCGGGGCGCAGTTCTACCAGGATATGCAGACGGCCAAGTATAGCGAAGACGCAGCGAGCTATCAAAATGCAAAGAGGGGCTTTGACAGCAGTGTGGCCGAGATCACGGCTCTGGCGGCGGGCGGAGCCTTCCCCGGACAGGAGGCCCAGGACGCAGTTTCCATCCTGGAGGCCGTGAGCAAGGGTGGGGCCATTTCCCCGGCAGGAGACGGGA
>OOIH01000214.1_pt1 | contig 35880 bp, 54 predicted proteins | sample 1691801 | NCBI WGS metagenome assembly OOIH01 (sample SAMEA1061690, study PRJEB22710) | metagenome
CAAACACCATTCCGAGATTACCGAAACCGGTAAGCGGCCGCTTACATCGGCTGGGCGATTGCGCGCGGCGATAAGGTCATTTTGCTTGACAATTTCGATGTTTTAACCGATAATACCGTTAAAGTATATTATGAGGTCGAGATAAGAGATTGAAAAAGTTTCTTTCTGTATTGGTCGCTTGCGTGCTGTGTTTGCTTATGACGGGTTGTCCTGCTAAGATGACTGAGGAAGAAAAGGCCCAATTACGAAGGCGAGAATGGGAGAATAGCGTCGGCTATGACTATTTCAAATTAGATACTATTAGTATGTGGGGTGGATCTCATGAAAATACAAACTTTGGATTTTTAATATTGAGTAGTGATAATATACAAAGGGATACGATTGCGTTTCATTACGAATCCGATGAAGTTTCTAAACTGAATACAAACTTGCAAAATGATCCTGTTACTTACATTGGAGAATATTTTACGGTCGTAGCGACATTTGAAACAATCAAAGTACCAGCAGGGGTTACGCCCCAAAACATACCCTTTACGCTCCACTACACCACCACGGACGGCGAAGAAGTCAGCAAAGACTATATTCTCGACTTCACACAAACCCCGTTCTGGGATTTCCGCACCGGCACAGGACTGTATAAACCGTAAACGAATGAAGGAGAATAAAAGATTTGCTTGACAATTTCGATATTTTAACAGATAATGTATTTAATATATATTATCAAATAGAGGTGCGGGATTGAAAAAGTTTCTTTCTACTGTGATTGCTTGTATAGTGCTTCTGTGTGCAGTAGGTTGTGTTTCCGATGAGGAGAAGTTCGAGCGCGAGTGGAATACGTGGATTGAACAAAATCTGAACTATGAGACGTTTACAATGTATCATGCAATGCACGGATATTTTAGTATGGAAGGAACGCAAATCAGAGAATGGAGCGATTTTGATTTTGTAATTTTTAGTAGTGATGACATTTTACGCGAATCGTTAAAAATGGACTTCCATTCGCAAGATCTATTTTGTTTTAGAACGCTTAGTTCGGCCGAGACTATAATAAAAAAGGACGAATGGCTATATGCATGTGTTGCATACGAATGGGGAAAGCAAATAGATTCAGTCTCCTGTACCCTCCACTACACCACCACGGACGGACGAACAGTCAGCAAGGACTACATTCTCGACTTCACGCAAACCCCGTTCAGGGATTACCGAAACCGGTAAGCGGCCGATCATGCACAGCCCTGTACCAACCGTAACATAAAAGTAACCTAGTAAAAAAGGACGACACTAGTCGTCCTTTTGTTGGGTGTTTAGAATGAAAATACAAACTGCACAGCATTATAGAGTGATACAGGTCATGCAGAGCAAAAGTAGCACAAAACGTGAGGATATGGATGTCAACTAGGTTGACAATAGGATTGCGATGTGGTAAAATTGTATAATGGGTGACATAAGAAGTTGCATAGTTCAAAAGAAATTGTATCATGGAACACTAAAGAAGTTCAAAGATGCGATTTTGGAAAGCGGTTTTACTGTAAGCACCCGGGAAGATAATTACTTAGGTACAGGCGTTTATTTTTACGAAGAGCCGAAATTGGCGGTTATATGGGCGCAAAAGAAGGCGACATATTGTAAAGACAGCCCTGTGGTTTTCGAAACCGTTTTAAGTAATTCCAGCGTTTTAGATTTGACAGATGATAGTGTATCACGTGAGGTGGAGAACTTTGTAGCGCAGATTGATCGGCAGTGCGTGTTGCGGAAGCGTAAATTACGCAAGCGCCAAATCATGGCTCAAAAAGCTACTATGTATATTGATACATATTGTAATAAAGTTGGAATAGATATAGTAAAAGGACGGGTTTACTGTGGCGAGCGTATGTTTTTATACGATGCGGGTATAATTTACAGAACGGAAGTGCAATATTGTGTAAGGAATCCAAGCATAATAAGTAAAACCATTGTAGCGTATGCTGAGGAGAGTGACTATGATGCAATTTGATGAAAAGGATTTTGAATTTTTACAAAATGAAGCCAAAAAGCGCGGATTTGAGATTATCAAGAAGGAAGATATTCCAGAGGGAGAAGAGAGCAATTATATTGATTTATCTACGATAAATATATTTGAAGCTATTTGCATTCCTTATGACTATTCCGAGTTAGAAAAGTTTGATATCTTCACAACATCTAGAATAGGACAAGCCGCCTAACAGAAGAGGAGAGAATAATGCAAGAAATACAAAATGACTACATAAGTGAGTTCCGGCTAAACGATATTCGCATTACAAATATGCTGTTTCATCACGAAAAAGATGAAATATCTAAGTTGAAGTTTCGTTTTGAGCCGACTTATGAAATAGAGAAAGATATTAAAGTTACCTTGTTTGGAAAAGTATATGACGAACAGGGCGATTTTGATTTGGAAATTACACTCGTTGCATATTTTAGTTGCGCTTTCACAAATGTTCCGGATGATATAAAGGAAATACTTACGAAGAAAAACACCTTATCCATTATGTTTCCGTATTTGCGTTCGCAAATAACGCTGATGACCAGTCAACCAAACATGCAACCAGTTATTTTACCCGCAATCAATATTAACGCATTTATTGATTCAAGAAAGGAATAACTTTTTTTGATCTAATTGCCAAAAGAAAGGACGATCGCACAGACCGTCCTTTTATTATACCAAAACAAGGAGGATATATGGAAAATCAAGTGACGGTAGTGGTGGCGGCGGACGGCCGTATTATCCACAAAGAACAGAACGGAGTATTCCAAAGGAGCAACGGGCAGAACAAGCTGGTTGCTCTTTTGGATTTTTCGTCAGAGTACGTTGTCAAGGTGAATTTTCTGCGCCCGGACGGCGTAAAGCCGAAAAGTCAGTACATGGCATACACGGACAAGCGGGACTACGACGGCAAAAGCTACAGCGCGTACGAGTATGTGATGAAAGAGTTTCAACTCGACGCGACGGGGCAACTGGTGGTATCGCTGAATATGCAGAACGGATCGACCGTTGCGACATCGGGCGACTTCATCATTGACGTGGAAGCATCGGAAAGTAGCTACGACGACGTAGCGCCGACCGATCCCAACCAGTTCGATGAGACGGTGCAATCGCTTATGCAGACCGACGCAAAACTGCTCGATCGTACAGCCAATGTCCCCAACCTGGTGGCGAGTATCCAAAAAGTGGCGCCGAATGCGATCACGTACACGGACAACAGCGGGGTAGAGAGCGCGCCTATTGTCATCGAGGGCGGGGAGACGGCGCCTATACCGGTGAATGCGGCGAGTACGATTCAGATCCCGCAAGACGCGTGGCAGCCGGCAGAGAGCGGACAAACGGTGACGGGCTACCGGTACATCGTGACAGCGGGCTTGCACGGACAGATGCGGGACGGGGCGACGGCGAACGATCTGTGGGTGAGTTTCGACGAGGCGGACAGCGCGGCATTCCGCGGAGCATACGAGGATTATACGGTAGACACGGCGGGCAATATTACGATCAGCGTGACGCAGCCGATCGCGATGACGGTGCGGGTGTGGAACGGGAAAGGGCTTGTAGACGAGGTAGCGCGCGCGGATATAGCGGCAGAGACAGCGCGGGCAGAGGCTGCCGAGGCGCAGTTGCAAAAGAATATAGACGCGGAAACGGCGCGCGCGGAATCGGTCGAGAACGGTCTACAACAGCAGATCGATCATATCGAGGACAGCGGCTACGACAGAACGGCGCGGGAGATGATCGCCGCCGAAACGGAGCGCGCGGAAGCTGCGGAAGCGCAGTTACAGCAAAATATCGATGCGGAGAAAATGCGCGCGGAAGCGGCTGCCGAGCAGTTGCAAGAGCGGTTGCAAGAGCAGATAGACGATTTGGAGACGACCAAAGTCGATGTGTCGGGCGGAACGATGAACGACAAGCTGGTTGTTAAAGGCAATAACTTTCCGCATGTGCAAGTTCTCAACACGGTAGAAGGATTATCCGGCTATTTTGAACAGAGCGGCGGCAGCCTGGATATAATTGCGAGAGATGCCGAAGGCGAAAACCTGTCGTATATCTCGTTAGAAGACGGGATCGTTCGATCGCACGCAGCGTTGTATGAAAACGATCAGCGCGTCTACTCTCCGAATAACCCGCCACCGGCCGGAGAAGTCTCGTCCGTCAACGGTCAGACGGGCGCGGTAGAGATCACGCCGGAGAATATAGGGGCGGCAACATCGGCGGCAGTGCAGGCAGCACAAAATACTGCGGATAGCGCTTTGACAAAAGCTAATGATGCGTTGCCGCTAAGCGGCGGAACGATGACAGGTGGACTTGGCGTACAGACCATTGCACAAGATGGAACTGGGCATATAATAGTTGACAGGAATGCACATGTTTATGATACTGGCCAACGCGTTTATTCGCCTAACAATCGACAACCCACCGCAGACATACCGACGGGTTTTGATTCGATGAGCAGCACGTGGGGGTGGGGTAATCAAACAGGCTCTCCTGTTACCTCTTGGAATGATGTAACGGGTGGTTCGGTTGCGTGGCGTAGAGATAATCCGCAAGGTGGACGGCTTTCGATGATAATCGACGGAACGGTTTATGTTAATGAAGGGAACGATGAGGTGTATTCGCCGAATAATATACCTGTTGTATATTATCAAATAAATAGTGGGTCTGGTAATACTACCATAGAACTTCCGAGTATTGACATTGGGCGCACTGCGTTAGTAAGTGTTGATAGTTTTAATTCGGTTGGCGTTAGTAAAAATGTTAAAATAGGCGGGAGCGGAAGCTATAAATATTTTAGACATAATTTTCATGACGCGTCTACAGATAAATCTGGAAGCGTTGGAGTAACGGCAGCGGGTAATATATTTTTGGCCTTTAATAACCCCAATCGGTATAATAACTATGTGATGATTATTTACACACGAATATCTTAGGAGGTTAATCATGGAAGAAAAAATGAAAGCAACGGAACAAAACCGGATCGATTACGGCTACGTCATACAAATCGACGAAAGCCATTTCATTGTGCAAGCCGATCCGAACGTCTACGGATCGGGCTACGGCGTATGTCCGAAAGAAGAAGATCCGTGGTGCAAGTACGATATTGCCGACGTGCAGGCTTACATGCAAGCCCACCCAGACAAAGTTCTTGCGGATTACGCCGTAAAGCCCGATTGGCTCAATAAGGAAACGAACGCACAAAAAGCGGAACTGTCCGAACTGGAGCATTGGTTTTCCGACGTGTACGACGCGCAAGTCAAGCAGTATGCGCGTTGCATGCGGTTGGGATTACCGTATGATAACAAGTACGGAACGATCGAGGAACTGGACGAACAAGCCGAACAGAACGCGAAAAGAATCGCCGAGTTGCGCGAGAAAACGGACAAGGAGTAACCACAAATGGAACAAAGATACAATCAATTGGTGAAAAGGCTTGCCGAAACGGAGCAGGCCTTTTTTGATACGCAAGAGGAACAAAACGAACGATTGACGCACATGCGGGAGACTCTGGTCGGCATACACGCGCGCATGGTCGAGCAGACCGAGCAGATCGCGGCCTTGACCGAGAAATACAACGCCGCAGTCGCGCGGTTCAATCAAGCGATCGAAACGGTCAACGCGATGAACGAACGGCTGACCTGTCTCGAGGCCAACTACGACCCTACAATCATTCAATCATAAAACAGGAGGAAAAACACAATGGACATGCAACAAATTTGGCAAGCGGTCGAGCCGTATGCGATGACGGTCATCGGCGCACTGGGAGGCGGAACGGTCATTTACGCGCTGGCGAGAATGCTACTCGGCAAACTTCTCAACCGCTTTGCGCAGAAGTACGACACAAACGACATGGCGAACAAGGTCGCGGACAAGTTGGCCGGCAAAACGCTCAACGTCGACGTGACGGCCGTGGCCGAAAAGAAGCTCGACAAGATCGACAAAAAACTAAGTAAAGAGGTCGCGCAGATCCACGACGAAACGGCGGCGTACAAGCACCTGCTCGCGCTCATCGGCGGCGCAATGTCGAAGTTAAAGGCGATTACGCCCGACGAGCGAACGGCGCTTACCGAGGCGATCACGGCGTTAGAGAGCGACTACACGCCGCCGACGCCCGCAGAGATCGTGACGGTCAAGCTCGAGCCGATCGAGATCGCGCCGCAGGAAACGAAAGACGAAACGGCAGCCGACCGCTTTCTGTGAGGTGCGCTATGCGGAAAACAAAGAGCCTGATCGCCTTTACCGTATTGCAAGCGCTGTTCACCGCCGGCGTGCCGCTCGTACTGCTGTTTTGCGCCTACGGCACGACGCAAGCGGGCGTAGCGTACAAGCTGCCGCTGGGCGTCATATTGGTGGCGATCGTTGTGCTGTGGATCGCCAAGAACACACTGCTAAAACCGCGCATGGCCAAACTGTCGGCCAAGATCGCCCAGCACGAGGGCGACCTGTCAATCGAGGCCGACCAAGCCAAGATTGTGAATATTGAAAACGAACTGAAAGCCGAACGCACGGCCGAAGCGGTACTCAATGCGCTCATGCCGCTACTCATACTCGTCGGCTTACTGGTGCTGTGCAAGGCCTTAGAGAACGCCGTCATCGTGCTGTCGGGCGCGGTGGGGCTGACGCTCGTGTCGTTCTGTCTGGGTACGCTGTTCGGTATCCTCGCCGCGCGGCAGGTCGTGGGTAAGCATAAGGAGAAATGCAATGGATAAGATTAAGCGGGCAATGCCGTTTCTCATCAGCGGCTTGATGATTCTGACGCTGTTCGTCATTCGTTTCGTCGTGTTCCGTATGAACGAGGCGTTCGACGTCAATCAGTTTTTCACCAACCTCATCGTCAATATCTTTCTGCTCGTATCAATGGCGCTCACCTGGATGAGTTCGGGTACGGACAGAGCCAAGCGCGAGGAAAAGTCGGCGTATCGAGCGAATACGGTCGCCTACGGAAAGAAGATCGACGAGATCACGCGTAACGGACAGCTTAACCTGTTGCGGGTGTTCTGCGCGCAAAAGACCGACGAGATGCGGGAAAAGACGGAGACGGCGACGCTGACGCGCGTCGGCATAGATCGCGCGGTGTACGCGGATTTGAAAGCGCTGACGGTTGCCGAGCTGAAAGAGAAAGGGTATCTCAAAAAGCAGATACGGGCAGTGCGTCGCGTGGCCGAGGGCCGCGTCAAGGTACGGCCGATCGAACTGCTGGAACTGTTGACCGACAGCAAAGGCAAAGGCGACTACGACGTGCATTACGACGAGCGCGCGGACAAGGCGGCACGCACCGGCTTTCGCGTCTTGAAGTCTGTTGTTATGGGCGCGTGGTTTGCCCTCGCTGCGCCCGCACTCAGCCAAGACATCCTGAACATCGAAGTATGGGCGCTGTTCTGCTTCCAGCTCTTTACCATAGCTTGGACGGCTTGGAGCGCCGAACGCGAGGGCTACGGGCAAATAGCCGAAGTGAAGAACAAAGTCATCCTCCGCCGCATCTCCTTCCTCGACGAGTTCAACGAATGGGTAAAGGTGCCGAAATTGGGTGAGGGGAAGGGAGAGGGAGAACAGACGCGGGAAGAATGAGAAACATTACCAAAGACAAAGGCCGATTGCTTGCGAGAGTAGTCGGCCGATTTTTTTATTAAATTATTTTTTTAGGCTTAAAACGATACCCTTTTGCGAGCAGGTTTGTTATACTATACAAAAACGGGTGAAACGGGAAATGTGGTATTATGAACGCAGGGAGCGAATTAAGATGTGGCTGAAGCGGAAAGGCCAAGCAACATGCGGAGAACTGGCAAACAAGTTCGGCGTTTCCAAGAACACGATTTTAAACGATATGAGCGCACTGACGCCTGTGTTTCCGCTCACGACGCATTACGGCCGCAACGGCGGTTACGAATACCGAGGCGACGGATCGATTGAGCTGAACGCCCGACAGACAAAATTTCTGTATCGATATTTACTCGGGCAAGAGACCAAATCGAATCATCTGTTTGTCGAAGTCCTCGAAATATTGGAGCATGCCGCCCCGAAAGACACGTAAATAATTCTAGTTGTTTTTATAAATTGTTTCGTCTACGAAGAACAACGGCGAGATAAACGTGAAAAGCCGTCTTAAAAAGGCGGTAATTTTTACAACGAAATATTATTGATTTGTGATATAAAGATTTTATATGCTATATATATGAATATATTGCAGCAAATAAATACTATATGTTGTATTCGGAAGTGTCTCCTCACCTCCACCAGCTACAAAAAACCGCCTATTTTGGCGGTTTTTTACTATATATTGCTGTATATTTGGCTGTATTTATGTATATTTGCGTGTCTTTTGTGACTAAAAATTGTGACTAAAACTGCTTTATCGTATTATTGAATGCGATCTATAATAGACTGGCGATCTTCTTGGTATAAATGGCCATAGGTTTTTAATACTTGTTCGACGGTATCGCCGATCAAGTCGGCAACAACATATACGCTTGCGCCGAGGTGAATGCACATCGACACAAACGAGTGCCGCAAGTCGTGCATTCGAATACGCTTAACGCCGGCAAGCGCGATATAACGGTCAAAAGCGTGCGACAAAGTATTTTCATGAATGGGCGCCGTTCCGCCGAAGTAAAACGGTGCTTGCGGCTCGTATTGCGCAAGAATGTGTTTGAGCGGCGCGCATATCGGGGTAAAGCCTACGCTTTCGTTTTTGGTCGAGGTAATATTATACGGTTGCCCGTCGATCGTTTTTCTTGTATATGTTTTGTTGAAACGGATTCCCTTTTCCGTAATGTCGGCAGGGGATAGCGCAAGTACCTCGCCTTTGCGTCGACCGGTGAAAAACAACATGCAGTACATTGCGCGGTAAGTCGGATTGTCGACGACGGCAATAAATGTATCGAATTCTTCACGCGTCCAAAACAGCATTTCGGTTTTGGGCGTTCTTCTTTTGGGTTTCTTCACGTTCGGTAAATGATTGACAAAGCCGTACCGATCGGAAACCCAGGACAAAAACGCGCTTAAGATATTGCGCAATTTGGAAAGATATTGATGCGAATAAAAGTCGCCCGTCCGTGGATTCTTCATAGACCACAGCTCGTCTTGCCATTGATAAAGCCGTTCTTTCGTCAAATCCTTTATGCGTACGTCGCCTAATTGCGGTATAATATAATGCGTAAGGTTATTGTGCTTGTCGTAAATCGAACTTCCTTTGTTTTGGTTTCCCAATGCGGCGATGTAGGTGGGGACGAGTTCGGCAACGGTCGGATTAAATTGCGCGGTCAATTCTTTCGGCTTTTTGGGGACATACCGTGTCAGCTCGCAAAACTTTTCTACAAATTCCAAGTAGCCGGCTTTTGCGTCGGCCTTTGTCTTGAATCCCGATATGCGTTTTTGTTTCTCCTCGCCGTCGATCGTTACGATGCGAAAGACAATATCATACACGCGACCATGCTTTGTCTGCCGCTCGTGCGTAGAATACTTATTCGATCGGATATAGTATTTTTCCATAGGCTTTATTCGTCGTTAAAATATGTAAGATTAGAGTCGTTCGAAACTTGATATAGGGAACCTATAACGATTGTATGAAAGATAGAGGAATTCCCATTTTGTCAATGATGACTTTTGTTGGGACGCTGTGAATTTTATTGAACAATACGGATAAGGCGTTTCTAAAAAGATAGACAAAGCCTTTAAACTGATCGTCGTCGACAAGCAAATATATGCAAGCGAATGCGCCAAAAAGATTATGGCTAACATTTTTTATTTTGTGTTTGGACAAAAGCGACATTTGTGGGGAGACGCTCAATGGGTAAAAATTAAAATCGAATACGCGCTGATCATGAGCGCATTTGTTTCTCAACAAAACCAAAATTTTTAACGCATTTTCTATATCCTTCACGTAGATATTATGACCGGTGACGTCAGATAGTCGGTGGGCAATTTTCACTTGTTCCGATTGCCGCATAAGACTATAAAATTTGCTTATAGTTCCAAATGTTAATACATTCGAGAAAACCCACAAGGGGACAGCATGATAAACGTCATAGTAATGGCAAATCATGGGGTTATTATCATCGATTTCCCGTTGTAATGTTTTATTTAGAATGCTAATTAACTTAGAACATTCAATTGGTAGAGCGGGCTCGTTAAAATTATAAATATTCAGATAGTCTCGGTCGTGCTTTTTATACGCATTCGTAAACTCATAAGAAATAATCGCTTTAATGGAACGTTCTATAATCCGAAGTGTTCGTAGTAGAATATGTAATAATTCCTTATCAAATTGGTGTAGCGCATAAATTTCATCAAAAGTAGTTCCTTGAATGTAGATGTCGGGGCTGTGCCCTTTTATGAGAAAAATATCCTTATAGGCATTTATTAAATTATAGTAATTGTTTGTTATAAGAATATTTTTAGCCCATTCTTCATTTTCAATTACGATATTCCGACTTTTAAGCAATTCCAGTTGCTCTTCATACGTTTTGAAATCAATCATAATTACTCCATAAAAAAGGCGTCTAATCTCTAGACGCCTTTTCCGTTGGCGGGCCTCGCAAGTATCCGCCACTCATTCTGTATTAGTATATTACCACAGAATCAAAAAGATGTCAAGAGTTTTCGAAAAAAATGTTCAGTTTTGTTTTGGTCAAATAATCTTCTCTCTATACACAAGCGTCCTTTAAACCGCTCGGCTTTGGGTGCGGGGATAGACTGTACGAGCCGCAAGATGCCTTTGGTATCGAGAACGTCGGTTAGGCGCATATTCCCGCTACTTGCAATTTTCAAACGTCACAATTTGCAACGGGTTCATTTCCATTGCCTTTTAATAATGCCGTTTAACTTTTTTGTAATTGCGCTTAGATGCTACCACCTCGCCGACAATATACACGCGCTCGACTTCGGCATTTTCGAAGCGACGTGGCGCGTACTTATCGTTGAACGAAATAAGTTCGATCCAGTTGCGCCCATATTCGACAATCTTTACAACGCCCTCTTCGCCGTCGACGATCACAACAGCAAGAGCGCCACTGTCAACGCTCGGCAATTTGCGGACAAGCACCAAGTCGCCCTCGTATAAGTCCGGCTCCATGCTGTCTCCGTTTACACGCAGATAGAAAACTTCAGAAGCGTCGCTTCCGTTCAATTCCTCTTTGGTGATAAAATCGTAGCCTTGAATCTCATCATGCGCGTAACCGCCTGTACCGGCCTTTACCGTTCCCATAATGGGTATGCGAACTAGCTGTACTTCACTAAGCGGAATCGCGCCCTCGGGCAGATAGTCATCGGGCAAAACTTTTGGATTGGGGAATGAAGCGGGGCTGTCTGTTCGGCCTAACAGGTAGTCGACCGACACGTCGAAATAGTCGGCGATTTTGTTAATATGGGAAATTGGGCTTTGCCGTCCGCCTTTCCACTCCGAGATTGTTGACGGGGTAACGCCGATCGCGGTAGCAAAATCTTTTCCCATGACGTTTTTTGTGTCAATTAGTTTAGTGATTCGTTCGACAATAATTTTGTCTTGTTCTTTTGACTGGGTTTTAGCCAATTTATATATCTCCTTATTTAAATTGCTTGACAATTCATAATTTATGAATTATGATTAATGTATCAATGAGATTGACGGGAGAGTTAAAAGGTATGAAGAGAGATAGAGTGGCAGAGGTTGAAAACTCAAAGTTGGTCAAAAATGGTGAAATTGCGCTTACGGTAACTTACGATATAAAAAATTGTAGTATTAGTCAACTCAAACACGAGGCAGACAAAATAATAAAGCAAATATTGCGAAGTGAGCAATTAGTGGATAAAAAGTTGCATAAAAAATTGACTAATAGATGACGCTAACGGAACATATTTCAAAATTACTGATTCAAATTTTTTCAATCCACCTTTTTTCGGCTTTTTCTTCTCGGAATTATAATCTATTAAAACCTGTAATAATTCATACAACAATGCTTTATCTTCGGTAGAGCATTTTTCAATTTCTTTTTCAATGTTTTCCAAAGATCCGTTTTCTACGTAAACGTTCGCGTTTGTTTGAGAACCAATAATAGAATTTGTAGCGGTGCCTATATTATAAATTGGAGTCGTTCTCTGTTGTGTTTCGACTATGTAATATACCTTGAACGTTATATCATTAGTCCCACCGTCGTAAGGGATATGTTTAGGCGTGTAAAAATATAAATCAATTACGGTATAGCGTGCATGAGTTTGTTTGTCGATAAGCACGTCGTTTTGCAAAATATCTTTTTTTCTCGAAGAACTCTATATATTGTCTACCTTTTTCCGTTCTTCGTTCTCCTCGATATTCACCGACAATCTCCCCACGTCGTTCGATTTGAAAAGCTTCAAGATTTCTACCTAACATAGAATATAACATAAAATATACTCCTTTTTCGCCCGATTCGTCGGGCGTTTTCTTTTTACGCGATTTTGCACTTGAGTGCAAAAAGTAGTGGGAATAAAAAAGATTCAGAAAATATGAATCAAATACTTGACAATACATAAAATCTGAATTATACTATAACCATAGTCAACAGAATTGACATAGAAAGGAGAGGAGAGCAATGACGTACAAGACTTACATGATTAAATTTGAAAGAGAGAATGGCACGATTGGGGCGGATCAATTTTGTGCGACTTCGTCGTTTGGGGCTTTACGCCAATTTAACGAAGTATATGGACATTCGGCCATTGGGCCTAGCTATAAAATTTTGCAAGTGAAAGAGCTAGACATATAACTAATTATACCATAAAAAAATACACACGTCAACGTGATTGACGAAAAGGAGCGAAAAATGCGGATAGACAGAATGCAAGCGGAGTACGAGCGGCTGGGCTTGTACCAAAAGACGTTTGCCGACGCATTGCATGTCTCAAAGCAGGTGGTTAGCCTTTGGGAGCTTGGGAGACAGAATCCGAGCGTGCCCGTGCTGATCGACATGGCAAAGCTGTTCGGGTGTTCGGTTGACTATTTGCTTGGCCTAACGGACGAGAGGTGACGACATGACATTGGAAGAACGCAACGAGATGTTTGCCAAAGACTATCTCACGATCAACGATGTGCAAGCATTGCTAAATATGGATTATGGCTCGGCGGCAGCGCTCATTCGTCAAATACGCCGTAAGTGCGACCGTCTAAACATACAGGGCAAGATCCATGTGCAGGACTATATCGACTATTTCAAGTTGGATATATCTCGGTATTGTGCGGGAGTCAAAGGAGAGGAACATGTACATATTGACGGTTGAAACGCACTTCGGGGTGCGGCAGTATCGGTTTGACGATGAGCAAGAGGCGCTGCGGCGTATGCGGCAGTGGTCGAAACACCCGATTTTTGTGAGCGCGACAGTACAAAAGAGCCGCACGGTGTCGATAATAGAGGCAGTACAAACTATAAGGAGATAAGCGTATGAACGAAGAAGATTACGAGGGCGACAACGACCTCGATTGGTGGCAGAGGTGAGATTATGCAGTTAAGAACATACATTAGTCGAATCATGCGTATAACGCCGTTACCGGAAGAGAGTCAGCCGGGCGGCTATCGATTACGCCCCAAAGCCGACAAAACGATCGATATTTGCCTCAACTGCCCGAAAGAGAAATGCACCGGCAAATGCGAGTTGCTCAAGCGGCAAAAAATTATTAAATAATAAGGAGATAAAACATGAAAGAAGTCAAAAGCATTCTCGAGTTTGAGAACGGAGCAATTATGGAAAAGGTGCAGTATGCGCTGAATACCATAATGGAGAACATTCGCGACGTCAACACGGACGAGAAAACGCGGACACTGACGGTAAAAATCAGCTTGACACCGGACGAAAAGCGGAAATTCGTCAGCATGAAGTCAGAGGTTGCGACAAAGCTACGACCCGTTAAGCCGAATAACACGATTGTGCAGTTGAGCATGGCGGACGGAGTTTTGACGGCGACGGAAGTTACCGATGAAGTCGACGGCCAACTGGCGATCGACGGAACGATTACGGAAACTAAAATTTTGAAAATGCCAGTAAGAGCATAAAGGAGAGAAGTATGGAAAATCAAGTGCAAGACATCGAAAGGATAGTCAAGAGTGGTATCGGGAAAGAGGTTGTTGTCGAGGGGAGGCACTTTCTATTCGGCGATTGCAGAGAAGTGCGACCGTTCAAGCCGTCTCTAGATACGGTTCATGTATCCGAACTGTCGGGATTGGCCGATCTCATTAAGAACGAGTATATAGGTTTGCAAAAACCGAGACTGTTTGTCGAGGTTGTCAGCCCGACGCAAGTGAAAGCGCTTACGCATGTGGACGAGGAGTGCGACCGAGAAGTTCCTTACATTGCGGAGAGCGAAAATAAAACGTATGCTTTCGGCCGTTGGCAAAACTACGAGGACTTTATCATCGCTATGCGCTCGCTGTTCGTCGAAACTCCCGATCGGAACGAGCTTATACAACTTATTGCCTCAGTACGAAATGTGGACGATAACGAGATTTCGGATAACGGAATTTCGCAAACGGCAGCTACGCGGAAAGGTGCACTTGTAAAAACAGGCGAGATCAAGGCTATATACAGACTTACACCGTACCGCACGTTCATGGAAGTTGAGCAAGCGAGCGCAGAATATCTATTTCGTATACGGCAGGACGGCCAAGAGTTGCGATTTGCTTTGTTTGCCGCCGACGGCAACATGTGGGAGTTGACGCAAAAGGCGATTATCAAGACGCATTTGCAGTTAAGACTTGCCGATGAGATCAAAGAGGGCAAGGTCGTCGTAATTTCGTAAATCTGTAGTCCGTGGGGGCTATGCGCCTGTTAGCGTGGAGTTAGATGTATTTGAGAGTATTGTATCGTAAATAGGCAATAGGGGCGCAAAAGTACACGGTAGCCGAACTTGGCGGTGGATAGGCGTAAAAGGCAGTAACCGCCATATAAAGGATTGAGGCTCATTGGTAAGAGCGTGCGCAGTGCGTTAAGACGGCGCAAGGTAGGCAGTTCGATTCTGCCCGATCCTGCCAAAACATCATGATGTCAAAATAAGAGAAAAGGAGAGTGTATAAGTGAATCTGAAAGAATTACGGGTACAAAGTAAAAAGACCGCGGCAGAAGTCGCGGAAAAGTTGGGAGTTGCTCGGTCGACATACTCGAATTACGAACAGGGAACGCGGCATATCGGTCTTAACATGATAGTCCCGCTTGCCGAGCTGTTCGACGTCACCGAACGGGAAGTCATCGAGGCACAGCTGGCGTCTGTTGCCGAAAGAGAAAGGGGGTGAGAAACAAACATGGACGAAGAAATGGTAATTTTCAAAGAGCGATTATTCAAAGAATTTCGATACAAGTTTGTATCTTCAAACAAAATTGTTTGCAACTATTCGCCCGATGAAGTTAAAGAAAATTTGGATATACTCGAAAATCTTATAGTATCCGATAGAAATTATGGGTTTTCATTCCATTTTTTTAAGAAAATCAAATCGGATTCGGATTACCGAGAGGAGGATTACTATCGAAAGATTTCGGATTCGCCGCCTTTATGGGAATATAGCGTATTTGATATTAGCTAAGCGGTTTTATTTCGGCCAAACGAGTTTTTGCATTTATAGCTTTAATTCGGGACTCCATTAGGGTGAGTAGTATTTTCATAAGATTAAACATTTCCGTGATTTCGGTTTCATGTTCTTTCTTCGGGTGGGTAAACTCATTTCCGAAAACTCGAATCAAATGCGCAGCGGAGTCGGCGTATATGTTTGGATCGAGAGAATCTATTTTTCCTTTCAAGCGCTTATCTGAGACATCTATACCTTGTATTTTCGCCGTATAGTCAACAATCAACTGTTCCAACGCATTCCTTAAACCAGTTCCGACTAAATCAAATAGATGATGATTATTCGCGATGCAACATTGACGATACATATCTGCAAATTTGGGTGACAACTCGGCAATTTCTTTCGAGACTTCGTCTACAACGTTTGAAATCGGGTAGTAAGAAATTAGCTTACAAACATCGTATGTAAACATAATGGGGTTATGGCAAAAATGACACCGTTCAACAAGTACGCGAGATTCTATTACACAATTATATTTATCTTGTTCATCAAAAATTTCTATCCCTACATAGTCTTTGCCGCAATACGGGCATTTCTCTATTGTTTCCATTTCGTCCTCGCTTAGTATTCGCTTAACCCGATAAGGTAGTCGGCAGAAATGTCATAAAATTTGCAAATACGTCGCATTGCATCAAATGAAGGTTCCCTAGTCCCTTGTTCATAATTGGCGAGTCCGGTGCGGGACATTTGAAGTTTTTCCGCAACTTCCTTTTGCGACATACCTTTTTCCAAGCGGGCTTGTTTAAGCTTCTCATTCCATTCCATATAAGAATTATTACACAAAATGAGTCAAAACGCTTGACATGACACAAAATGAGTAGTAAAATACGGGCAGTGACTCAAAATGAGTCAAACATATTCAAAGAGAGGTGTTCAAAATGGAAATGGCAATCAGCAAGGAAGTGTACGAAGCGGTCAAGGCGCAGGTTCTGCGGGAATTGGAAGAAAAGAAACGCGAAAAGAGGCGAATCGACTTAGCCGTAGAGGCGGTATTCGCGCCAGCGCATCGAAAGTATTACGACAAGATACTGGATAAGTTCGGCAGAGGGCCGGGCGGGTACGGCCGAAAGGAATCGATTGATGTTTATTTCGAGGCAACGAAAACCGCGCTCGCAATGCTCGGATTTAAGTCCGCACGAGAGGCCTACATAAACGGGTATGCGGAAGAGGCAAACCAAAACGCCGAAAAGATTTTGGAAGCAATGTTGCAAGATTATAAGGAGAAGAAAGCATGAAAGAAGAAAGAGGCTACGGTTGGCTGGACTGTATGACAGAACGGCTGATGACGGAAGATACGGCGTATGTGGCGGCGTATATCGACCATATGCCCGTGTCTCGGAAAGATCGTGAGAGGCTACGGGCGCGGGTGATTGACGAGTTGAAAGCCCGTGACGCAATGGCGAGGTGACGGATATGCAACTGGACACGTTAAATGCGTTATTGTCGGTTGAAAACGGGATCATCGACAGCGGCTACCCGTATTACGACGACGATTACGAGGACGAAGAAGAGGAATACGACGATGAATAAGGTCATGAAAGCGAAAATCTATGCGGCTAAAGCGGATATGTCGCAAGCTGAATGGGTGGATAGCCGAAAGAACGGGATCGGTGGGAGCGACGCGGCGGCGATCGCGGGTTTAAACCCGTATAAGAGCGCCTACACGGTGTACGCGGATAAACTCGGCTTGCTGCCCGAACAGCCGGACAACGAGCGTATGCGGCAAGGCAGGGACCTCGAGGAGTACGTGGCACGGCGATTCCGCGAGGACATGGAAGAGAAAGGCACGCCTAAGAAAACAAAGAATTGCAACTATATTTTACAGCACCCGCAATATCCCTGGATGTTGGCAAACGTCGATCGGCTGATCGTCGGCGAGAATGCCGGCCTCGAGTGCAAAACGACGTCGGTGCTCAACCTAAGGCGATTCAACGGCGAGGATTTTCCCGAAGAATATTATGTGCAGTGTATGCACTATATGGCGGTTACGGGCGCGGCGCGGTGGTATTTGGGCGTGTTGATTCTCAATCAAGGGTACCAAACGTATACGATCGAACGCGACGAGCAAGAGATCGAAAGCCTTATACGCCTAGAAGAACGGTTTTGGAATGAGCACGTGCGGAAGCGGCAAGAGCCGGCGCCTGACGGCAGCGACAGAACAGGCGAAGCGATCCTGTCTTTGTATCCGTCGGCCGATGAAAGCGAAATTGATCTGTCCCTGTACGACGACGACATCGAGCGGTACATGGCGCTCAGCGCCGAAATCAAGGACAGAGAGCGCAAGCAACAGGAGATCAAGCAGCGGATCCAAGCGTATATGAAAGATGCGGGACGCGGGCGCGCCTGCGGTTATGCGGTCAAGTGGGCGAACGTCGAGAGTGCGCGCCTGGACAGCAAAGCCCTGTGCGCGGAAAATCCCGAAGTATATCGACAATATTTGAGACCGACCGTTACGCGGCGGTTCAGCATTACGGAAATTCAATAAAAGGAGAATAAAGAACATGGAAAAAGCCATTACAAAAGCCGCCGAAAAAGCGGTATCGACGGAAAGACAGCCGCAGTCGCTGCGGGACTACGTCAAGGTCATGGAAGGGCAGTTTGCGCGGGCGTTGCCCAAAGTGATGACGCCCGAACGGTTTACGCGCATCGCGCTTTCGGCGTTGAGCAACACGCCTAAGCTGATGGAATGCACGAGAAACAGCTTCCTCGGCGCGCTGATGAACGCCGCGCAGCTCGGGCTGGAGCCGAACACACCGCTCGGACAAGCCTATCTGATCCCGTATGGCAATCAATGCCAGTTTCAGATCGGGTACAAAGGTTTGCTCGATCTGTGCTATCGTTCGGGCGAGGTTGCGAGCGTACAAGCGCAGGTCGTGTACGAAAACGACAAGTTCGAATATGCGCTCGGTCTCGAGCCGCAACTGGTGCATGTGCCGGCGATCGAAAACCGCGGCAAGTCGAAGTTCGTCTATGCCGTCTTGAAGCTTAAAAACGGCGGCTATGTGTTCGAGGTCATGAGCATGGACGACGTGAAAACACACGCCGAGAAGTACTCCAAAGCATTCAAGAGTGGACCGTGGCAGACCAATTTTGACGAAATGGCCAAAAAGACGGTCTTAAAGCGCGTCTTGAAATATGCGCCGATTCGTTCGGATTTTGTGACGGCCGACAGCACCGTGTCGACGTTCGACGCAAAAACAGAGGAAGTGCAGACCGACTACATTATGACCGAGGACGGAAATGTCGTCGACGCGGCGACGGGCGAAGTTGTTGCGGATAAGCCCGACGATGTACCCGCGTAACAAGTACGGGGCGCGGCGGACGACGGTCGACGGGATCGTATTCGACAGTCGTGCGGAGGCATCGCGGTATTGCGAGCTGAAACTGTTGGAGCGGTGCGGGGCAATCAGTGACCTTGAGCGGCAGCGGAAATACGTACTTGTGCCGAAGTCCAAGCACGGCCGCGCCTTGTACTACATAGCGGACTTTGTGTACACGCAGGACGGCGAAACGGTGGTCGAGGACGTCAAGTCCAAAGCCACCGCAACGCCGGTGTACAAGCTCAAAAAACGGCTTATGGCCGAAATACACGGCATTACGATACGGGAGGTTGGCGTATGAAGTTGACGGAGGAAAACCGGGCGAAGTTGAATGCGTTGGTGCGGATTTTGCGCGACGGAAATATAACCAAGCAGAAAGTAATGGATATATTCGGCGTGAGCGAGAGAACGGCGCGCGATATGCTGTCCGAGGTGGCAAAACGCGCACCGCTTATATCGGTGAGCGATACGGCAGGCTATAGGATCGCCATGCGTCCGAGCGACGTCGGCGACGCAATGCACGCATATAACGAGAATGAGAAACGGGCGAGCGAAATTTTGAAAAGAAATAAGCCACTCGAAATGTATTTAAAGGAGCAAGGCGCATTATGAACAAAGTAATCATTATCGGCAATCTGACGCGCGATCCCGAGCTGAAAGCGACGGCAAGCGGCGTCAGCGTGTGCGTGTTCAGCGTTGCGGTCAATCGCAATCACACGGACGCGAACGGCAACAGAGAGGCGGATTTTTTCACCGTAACGACCTGGCGAGGCCTGGCGGAGAACTGCGCCAAATATTTGTCGAAAGGCCGTAAAGTGGCCGTGTGCGGCTGCTTGCAAACCCGCAGCTACGACGACAAGAACGGCAGCAAACGCTACGTGACGGAGATCGTCGCCGACGAGGTGGAATTTATTTCGCCGATGTCGAATCCGTCCGACAGTGGGCAAGGAACGGCCGAGACGCCGCGTAAAAAAGGCTTTGACGATCTGCCGCCGGCAGATAACGAAGAATTACCGTTTTAAAGGAGGGAATGTATAACGCATGGCGCGAAAAAGAATGATCAGTCCCGAGATATGGGAAAGTCAGGATTTTTCGCAGCTGAGTGATCTCGCAAAAATAGTGTTTATCAGTCTTTTCAGCCACGCCGACGACGCAGGTCGTGGGAGAGCAGACCCGACTTACATAAAGAGTTCAACCTTCCCATACGACGAAGGTAGACGAGTTGCCGACATCAAGTCCGCCCTATCGGAGATAGCACGCAGTATGTCCGTACAGTTCTACTCAGTTAATGGCATCGAGTTCTACTTTATGTCGAGTTGGGAAAGGTGGCAAAAGATCGATAAACCCTCAAAAAGCAAACTTCCGCCCCCGCCTTCGGTGGGGGTAGGGGGAGATATACCCAACTGTGAGAAATTCGACGAGGATTCGACGAATATTCGTGGAGTATTAGACGAGGATTCGACGCCTAATACAATACAAGACAATACAATAAAAGATGTTGTTAATAATACTACTATAACACCATCATGTGCGCGTACGCGCGAGGAATGGGAAGCGTTATTGGAGAAACAGTGCGATTTGGATTCGTTGTCCGATTTATGTGTGAATATATACGGGAACGACGAAGTGCAACGCATTGTTCTTGGTACGTTGCTTGACTTGGTTACAAAAGGCGAGAACGTGAGCGTCGGCGGCAAAGATTACGGGTACGGGTCTATATGCGCGTCGGTTGAACTCTTGGACAGGCGTTCGTTTTGTGAGATAGAGCAAGCGTTTTATGAAGCTGACAACGTGAATCGGCGTTGGATTCGCAAGCGAATAAGCAATCCGACAAACTATATCGTATCGATACTGATGTCAAAGGAGCAAACATGAACCTAACACATATATCGTTATGCTCGGGTATCGGCGGTATCGACTTGGCGGCAGAGTGGGCAGGATTTGCAACCGTAGTACAATGCGAGATTGATGACTACGCAAGCCGAGTGCTTGCAAAGAATTTTAAAGGAGTACCGAACTTACGTGATATACGAACAGTTGACAATGCCCGGCTTAGAGAACACGGTATCAATCCCGAATCAGTCACGTTACTGTCCGCAGGATTCCCGTGCCAACCGTATAGCCTTGCAGGAAAGGGTCGAGGCGATGGTGACGAGCGTGACCTGTGGGGAGAAGTTAAGCGATGTATCGGCGAAATTAAACCGCGATGGTTCGTCGGTGAAAATACGCCCGGTTTGTTTGCCCGCGCTAATCAGAGGTACTTCAAGCGAATACTTGCCGACCTTGCCGAAATGGGGTACCGTGTGTCATGGGGAATATGGGGAGCTTGCGACGTCGGCGCAAATCACAAGCGAGAAAGGGTGTTCCTATGCGCTTTTAACACCGACTTCAAGCGACGCCATGCGGTCGGAGTTCAAGCAGGAGAGTTTGGCAAAGCGGTGGATAAAGCACCCGAACGGGAACTTAGCCGAGCAAGTGGCGTACATGGAGACTTTTCCGACGCCTACGGTCGGCGACACCAGAACGGTAGGATTGACAAACAGAAAAGACTTTCCGCAAGTTCATTTGAGCGAATACATAGCACTATATCCGACACCGCAAGCGACGAGCTGGGGATGTTCGGGAGCGAGGAAGAAGCTACGGGAGTTGCAAGCTGCTGGCAAGATAACGGAACACGAGCGCAAGCGAATGCAAGCGGGGAATGGTGGAAAACTGAACCCGACGTGGGTCGAGTGGCTGATGGCGTTCCCTCTCGGGTGGACAGACTTAGATGTTTAGGAAATGCCGTTGTCCCGCAACAGGTTTATCCGCTTTTACAAGCAATAGCTGATTACGAAAGGAGTAAACATGAAACTGGAATTTGATAAACCCCACATCATATACGCTTGCGACAAATGCTGTACTAAGTTGTCGCGTAAAGGAGAGTTGTGCCACCGGTGTCATGCGGGTAGAGGGATACAGATCGATCCGGTGCCGAAGAGTGAAGAAAAACCGGGAACGAAATTGAACAGCGACATGTGTAGCGGGATTCGTCGCCCGCGCAAGCACAGTCCGAAAACAAGGTTTTAAGGAGCAAGAGTGGAGAAAGGAGAATGAAATCAGTAATGCTATCAATTCAACCGAAATGGTGCGAACTTATCGCAAGTGGCAAAAAGACGATTGAGGTGCGCAAAACGCGCCCGCAAATTGAAACGCCGTTTAAGTGCTATATCTATTGCACAGCAAGCGATGTACATAGTTGTTTAGTAGTCGGTGGTGGCAGCGCAGAACTGTTTCATTGTTGCAATTATAAAACGGCTTTCGTTGGCGGCGGAGTAGTTGGGAACGGCAAGGTTATCGGCGAGTTTGTTTGCGATAGGATAGAAACATATGACTATTTTATTGAGAAGCCATTAGATGAACTTATTGAGGGTGAATATAGGCATTATCTAACATGCAGTGAATTGGATTGCACTTGTTTGCGCGCCACAGAATTAGAAAAGTATCTCGATGAAAAAGATGGCTACGGATGGCACATATCCGACCTGAAAATCTACGACACGCCGAAAGAGTTGAGAGAGTTTAGAAAGCCTTGTAAATGGGAAGAGCATGGCGAGGAGCCTGATTGCTTCATATGCAATAAGTCGGGATACACGCCTGATATGTACATAGATTGCTTTAACTTTCTTACCCGTCCGCCGCAGAGTTGGATGTTTTGCGAGGTGAGCGAATGCTGACGCGAAGATTACGCAATCAAATCGAATGGCATTTTTACAACTACAATGCTGATGCGGCTATGTATGCCGAACAAGCGCAGGACATTATCGATGCGGCGCTCACAGCGAACTATTCCGGCGTCGGCGGTGGATGCGGCGTAGGGAATCCGACAGAGAGTAAGGCGTTGAAGCTATTGGAATACGGCGGGGAACGCACTTGGTTTACTGTCGTCAAAAACACATTCAACGCATTCCGATTCAAGGATCATTATCCGATTATGCAAGCGTTGTACATAGAACGGCGGTCGCTGAAAGACATCTTGTGCGACGGGATATGGGAGACAACCTTTTACCGCTGGCGCGACGAGTGGCTCGAATGGGCGTTGAAATGGGCGCAAGATTTCCGACTTTTGTAGCTTCGGTCAACAAAGATATACCATTACACACAAAACCTGTGTGTAAATTGCCGAAAATATATGCTATAATAATATCATCGGAGATTGCGAGATTGAGGCGGTCTCTGTGAAATACTCTCCTTTTTGACGGGAAAGCGTTCGGTGTTTATCGGGCGCTTTTTCGGTTGGGGGGGGAGAAACGTGCGAGGAGGGACGGACATGCCGCGGCCGAAGGGTAAAACCAAACTTACGCCGAAAGAGTTGGAAGAAAAGACAAACGAGTATTTTGAGTGTGGCGGACGCGTGATTGCCGGCGATGTGCGGCTGTATACGGTTTCGGGGCTTTGTCTGTGGCTGGGGATTACGCGAACGACACTTTGCGACTATGAAAACAACGCGCGTTTTTCTGACACGGTAAAAAGGGCGAAGATGCGGATTGAGAATAATCTGGAAGAACTGGCCGAGCTGGGGCTGATCAATGCGTCTGTGTCGATCTTCAGTCTGAAAAACAATTTTCGATGGACGGATAAAACAGACGTGCAGTTGTATGGAGAATTGAAAGCCAACCCGTTTGAAGTTCTTTCGGAAGAGGAGTTGAGAACGCTTGCGAAATCTAACGGAACGACAAAGACAGTGGATAGCGGTTGAGGCGCAAAAAGAGTTGGCGCGGCGGAACTACATCGACTATTGCGCATACGTGCATCACGGCAAATGGAAACCGTATGCGGTGCATCGATTGCTTTGCCGAAAGCTCGACGCAGTTCTACGCGGAGAAATCAAGCGACTGATCATTTCCATGCCGCCGCGCCACGGCAAAAGCCAAACGGTCAGCGAAACATTCCCAAGCTATTATATATCCAAATTCCCCGACAGAAAAGTGATTTTAACGTCGCGCGACGATACGCTTGCAACGCGCTTCGGCCTGTCCAACCGCCGCAAAATAGAAGAGTTCGGCGGCGCATTGTTTGGCGCGGAGATCGGTCGCGGCAGCAGCTCCGCCACCAACTGGGCGTTATACGGACACAGCGGCTACGTTTTATCGGCGCCTATCATGGGCGGGATCGTCGGTAGCGGCGCCAATCTTCTGATTGTCGACGACCCGGTAAAAAATCGCCAGGAAGCCGAAAGCGCGCTTATGCGGGAAAAGATATGGCAGGAGTGGCAGGACACGTTATTGACGCGCTTAGAGGGCGACGCGGCGGTCATCGTCATCATGACGCGCTGGCACGAGGACGACCTTGCCGGGAGGCTGATCGCGCAAGGCGGTTGGGAAGTCGTGTGCTTGCCAGCGGAATGCGAAAGCGAGGGCGATCCGCTCGGCCGCGTGATCGGCGACCCGCTGTGTCCCAAACTGGGAAAGGACAAACGCTGGATAGAACAAACCAAACGCGAAGTCGGAAGCCGCACGTGGAACGCGCTGTATCAGGGTAGGCCCAGTCCGACCGAGGGCGGGATCATCAAACGCACTTGGATCAAACGTTACGATAAACTACCGGACAGAATCGACGAGTGGACGCAAAGTTGGGATTTGTCCTTTAAAGACAGCAAGAACAGCGATTTTGTAGCCGGCGGCGTGTGGGCACGGTGTGGCGCGGATCATTACCTTGTCGCTATCGTTAAAGAACGGCTTGACTTTACCCAAACGGTCGCAAAGATACAACGCATTTCAAATGCGTACCCGCAGGCTGTCGCCAAGCTGATCGAGGACAAAGCCAACGGGCCTGCCGTCATCGCGTCCTTGCGCAGACAGCTTTCGGGCATTATACCGATCACGCCGCACGACAGCAAAGAGGGGCGTGCGCAAGCCGTTACGCCGCTGTTCGAGGCGGGGAACGTCTATGTCCCTTTCGGGGCTGCGGGCGACGACTATATCGAGGAGATGATCGCATTCCCGTTCGGCGCGCATGACGACCAGGTAGACCAAACGACACAATATTTGGCGCGGCATTTGCGACATGCAACAGCGCCGCGCATCGGCGCAATTTTTTAGGAGGTATTATGAAATTTGTACGGCAGGATATTCGGGGCGAGCCTACGCCGACCCTGGTCGCGCAAGCGATCGAGGATTCACACAACCTATATGCGGACAAAATCGACAGATTGACAAAGCTGTATGACAATGATGCCGCCGACAGCGACGCGTTTAACTTGTACAAGCGCGGCCTCGATACCGAACGCATTGAAAAATTGCGGTTTCCGATCGCGCGCTATATCACGACCGTTTTGAGCAATTACATACTCGGCGAGCCGCCGCGGTATTGGCACGCAGACGATGCGGCAGACGGTACGGCGGAGATGTTGGAAAAAACGCAACGACTGTATAGACGGCAAAGCAAAATGCGACTGGATAAGGAAATCAAACGCCAGTGCGGCAAGACCGGATTCGCCTATGAGTTGGTATTTTACGACGCCGAAACGCTGACGCCGAAGTCGGTACAACTACCGGTCCGGGACACTGTTGTCGTGTTTGACTACGGCATAGAACGCAATAGCTTGTATGCGGCGCATACGATACGCAAGTCGGAAAACGAATATTCGGTGTTCGTGTATACCGATTCTCATGTGATCGAATATCGGACGCGCAGTCTCCACAACGGCGCGGACTGGAGCGAGGTCGGGCGCACACCGCACTTTATGGGGCGCGTTCCTGTCACCATGTACCTGAATAACGGCGACGGCAAAGGTGACTACGAGGACGTAGCCCTGCTGATCGATGCGCTCAACGGCATTGCCACCGACGAGCGATTCGACATCAAACGAACGGTCGACGCGCTACTGGTGTTTATCAATACGAAGCTGGCGGGCGGTACGCCGGAGGAAAAGGCGCGCGTGCGCGACGCGATGCGTCAACTCGGTGTGCTGGAAATCAACGACGATACACAGTGTCCGGAACAAAAGGTCGACGTCAAAACGCTGTCCAGTCCACTCAATTTGCAGTCGACGGAATTATTTGTCGACCGCATTTGGAAAGCGATTTTCAAGCTGTCGGGCGTTCCCGATCCGACGCAAACCGAATACTTCACCGCGCTGTCCGGCGTCGCCTTGAAAATGCAAATGTTCTTGGGCCTGGAGCCGGTTGCCAAAGACAGCGAGGGCGAATTGGAATACGCCTTGAAACGCCGCTTGAAGATGTATAACCATTTTTACGCATTGCGCGGACAAGCGGAGTGCATTGACGTAGGCGACGTGTATATCGAGTTCAAACATACTGCGCCTACAAACGACTTGGAAACGGCGCAGATCGTGTCTATGCTGTACGGCAAGCCGCTTGTGTCCAATGAGACGCTGACAAAGCAGTTTTCGTTTGTCAATGACGCAAAGGCGGAAAACCAAGCGGCAACCAATGAGGCGACGAGCGAGGCGAGCAATGCGCTGTTAGCGCAGCTTGCCGGGTACGGCTATAACGGAGGCGCACCGTGATAGAGCTGAACAGTGTCACGCGCGAGAACTTCGACGACAGCGGTCTTAGTAACGGATATGCGATCGGGGCGCAGATGTCGGACATTGAAACCGAAATTCTGAGGCTGATCAAAGGCGCATTTGCCGGGATACAAGACGTGCCCATGCGCACGCTACCGAAAGAACAGACGCGCACGCGGTTATTCGAGCATACGGTAGGTATACAGGCAAGCGCCATAGCGTTGTTTCAAAATGCGCGTACCGAACTGTTCGATAACCTCAATCGCTCGATAGAAAACGGTTTTCGCGTCGGTAAGGCTAGCGGCGCACGGCAAACGGGCAGTAAGCCGCCGCCGATTGCGCTGACAGATTCGGCGCGCGGCAAAGAAACCGTGCGACTGGCAAACGGCAATCTTTTAAAGGCAATGGGGCTGGCAGTGCAGGGTGCGATAAACGGTGCGACTGCGGCGATTACGTTACTGACGAGCGGTATGCTTGCCGATACCGACATGACGTTTCGGCAGGCCTACGACCGTTTCGTCGTGCCGCAGTTCGAGAAAGGGCTTCCGGGTAAAACTACAGTAGACGGCAAGCAGATTTCTTTGGTTGGGTACGCCGAAACGATCGCCAGAGAAAGCAGTCAGCAAGCGCTGTTGATCGGCGAGAGTGCTACTGCGAAAGATGCCGGCTATTCGCTCGTGCAAATATCCGCGCATTACGCCTGTTGTCCCTTATGCGAGCCGTGGCAGAACGCAATACTGGTTGACGACGTGTGGGCGGACGGCAAGCCCGACGGTGTGCATAGACTGATGAGCGAGGCGCTCCTAGCAGGTTTGTTTCATTACAACTGCCGGCATGTAAAGCGCATCTATATCCCGGGCAAAACGGTTGCGAACAACCCGCCCAACTACGACCCCGAAAAGGTGGCCGTCAATTATGAGTTGGAGCAGACGCAGCGTCGACTGGAGCGGGATATACGCAACGAAAAGCGCAAGCTGATTATGAGTTTGACCGACGATGAACGAGCCAAAGCGGAAAGCAAAATCGCCGAAAGACAAGCTCAACTGCGCGGCTTGGTAAAGTTTGCCGACGACAACGGCTACAAGGTGTATCGGCAGAATTGGAAAGAGCAGATCACGTTCGAGAAAAAGCCGACGAGACCGTACGAGCCGCCCGAGGATATGGCGGAGACATTGACAAAGTCGGGCGAAAGTGGTACAATAGAGATACAACGAAATCCCGCTACGGGCCGGGCGTCTGCGATACGTCTTATGGGTGCGGACTTGAACAAACGGCAACAAAAAGTGCTTGAACGCTTGCACAAAGCGGGGGATTCGTTGGAATCGACGAAAAGCCAAATCAAGACCAAAGACATAGCGGCCTTGACGGCCAAAGAGGGCGTAGAGTTCGCGCTGTTCAGCAAGGGCAACCGTCGTCTGATCGTCCGCGGCGATTCGTTCGGGACGCCGGTCGGCGAGGCACGACTGCGGCAGTTGGCAGCAGACGGGTGGAAATTCTCGGCGCATTCTCACCCGACAATAGGAAAAAATTCTTTATTGGCTTCAAGCGGCGATATGAAAGTTCTATATTTGTTTAAGCAGGGACAAAGTGTTATATATAACGCGTCGGGCGAATATGGGCAATTTTTTAAGGAGTAAGTGCTATGGGTATTGAAAATCATATGACCGTTTCGGCGGCAAGAGATATACTCGAAAATTATTGTAATTTAAAGGGGCTATCTTTTGAAAAACTATTGAGATATAGTCCTTATAAAACGAATCGAGAGTGGATATGGGTTAAACCATACGAAGGTCCGCTTATTGACGAAAACGGATGTATCATGGATTTACAAACGATGCCGACGCCCATTATTTCTGTGGATACAACGTTGTTGGTGCATGAATGGGAGGAGGGAATTGATCTAATCAAGCCGTAAAGCACAACCGAATAAACCGAGCTGAAACAAAGCAGAGATTGAAAAATCCCTGCTTTTTTCATATCCTTTTGACCGCGCGGTAGGGCAAACAACGCGGGGAGCCGACGGGCGTAAAACGAATCAACAGTCGCACGGACTTAAAACGGAGGTAAGACATGTACAAAACGTTCAACAGATTCTACGAGGCCGACAGCGGGAACGCGGGCGGAGCACCGACCGAGACGGGCGAGGGCACAGAGATCACGTTCACGCCCGAACAGCAGGCGAAGATCGACGCACTGATTGCAAAATCATTCGCCAAAGGCGCGGCTAAGGCGGGAAAAGAGGCGGAGGAAAAAGCGGCGCGGGAAAAGCAGTCGGAGGCCGAGCGCCTGGCGGCGGATCGCGCGGCGCTGGAAACCGAAAAAGCGCGATTCAAAGTGCAGTCGGTTTTGGCGAAAGAAGGCTTTACCGTCGACGACGAAACCGATTCTGCGATTGTCGGTCTGTTCGCCGCCGCGCCCGACGCCGTAGACGGCAACATCGCCGCCTTGAAAAAGCTGATCGAGGCTAAGACGAATCAAGCAGTGGACAAACGTTTGCAAGGTGCGAAGCAGCCGGCGCCTAAGAGCGGAGAGACCGGTGCCACCGTAGGGGACACCATCAACGGGCTGTTCAGAAAATTAAAATAACAAGGAGAAACATGTATTATGGCAGGAATTATCGATTCCAACAAAGTGAGCGGCGTCATCACCGAGGCGCAGCTTCGTGACGACAATCTTTTCAACGACATTACCGGCGCATCGGTGGTATTTTCGCGCGGCCGAAACATCGGTTCGATGCCCAAAGGCAAAGTAAGCATTCCCGTTCCCGAATCGCTGATCACGGCGGGATTCGTCAAGGGACAGACGGGCAATAAGCCCGTTACCGACGGCTCGATCGGCGCAAGCACGTTGGTTGCGGGCAAGATCGCGGCGATCGTGCTCATTCCGCAGGACGTCATCGACGATGCGGACATTGACCTGTGGGAGCAGTGGATTCGTCCCAACATTCCCGATGCGTTCGGCTCGGCGCTCGACGCTGCCGCGCTGTTCGGCGCTGGCAAACCCGACGAGTGGACGGGATTCCAGTCGGGGCTTGTGCCGCAGGCGGTCGCAAAGGGCAACGCGATTGCGCTCGGCGACGACATTTATCAGGCAATCATGGGGCCGAACGGCCTGATTTACAAGGTCAACGCCGACGGATTCCGCGTCAACGGTTTTGCCGGCGACAGCGAAATCGAGGCCGAACTGCGCGGCGCGGTGGACAAGAACGGCCGCCCGCTGTACAATTCGTTCCTCGACCCGATCGCGGGCGAACTGCGCGAGGCCATTGCCGGCAAACCGTACTACTCGCTCGAAAACGGCGCTTGGTACGATACCGTCAACAACTCGTTGCTGATCGGCGGCGACTTCAACAAGATGATCTACTCGATCCGCAAAGAAATCGAGTACAAGATTTCGACCGACGCAACGGTCACGTTGCCGAACGGCGAGCAGGTCAACTGTTTCCAACAGAACGTGGTTGCGTTCCTTATGGAAATGCGCGTCGCGGCCGCCGTACTCAACCCGATTACCCGTAAGAATCCCGACGCGGAAACCCGTTTCCCGTTTGCCGTTCTGACGCGCGCAACGGGCGAACTGGACAAACTTACCGTGTCGGTATCGGCGGGCGCTGCGACGGGCGGGGCGCATATCGCCGTCACCGAGCCGCTTGTATCGGGGCATTCGTACAAGTATAAGGCCGGGGCTGCGGCCGAATCTGTGACCTACGACCAGGCGCTGACCGACGGCTGGACGGCATTGCCCGCCGACGGAAACGTGACCGGCTTGACGGCGGGACAGACCTTGACGGTCGCCGAAGTCAATACCGCGGACAACAAGGCAAAAGCGGTCGGCTCGGCAAAGATCGTCGTAAAATAAACTTTTGCACTTGAGTGCAAAAATCAAAAAGGCGTGGGGAATTCCTACGCCTTTTCCGCGCCCCGACGGCAGTGCATTGCGGTTGGATTCCGCAACGGGGCAACACATAAAACGGAGGGTAGCAATGGAAACGAGAATAGACGCGGATTATATGACAAACGCATTCGGTTACGACATCAAAAAGGAACTGCGCGGCGAGGTCGTGAGCAGCAGCGCCGCGCTGAACGCGCTGTTCGACGGCGTATACGATGAAATGCTCATACTGGCATCGAACGACGATATAACGGTCAAAACCGTCGAAGATATGGAAGCGCGGCTCGATACGCCCGAAAAGCAAGATTGGTTTCGTAAAGCGCAAGGGTATCAGCTCATTTATGAAATGCGCTCGGGCAAGAATACGATGTTCACGCCCGATTCGTTCGACACGCGATCGGTCGCGTTCGATTTTTGCCGCGACACGTTGCGCATCATGCGCAACATACTGGGCTTCAACAATCCGACATTGTTTACAAGGCGGTAACGATATGGATTTTTTATGTAAACGGCGCGCAAACGAGACGCTGAACGGATTTTTACACCTAAAAGACGGTAGCAAAGTGCCGTTTCGGTACCGTGAGGAGCGCGCGCGGCGATACGAGGAATTTAACAGCTTTATTCAAGGCATGGAGTTCGTTACGGCGACGGTGACAATATCCACATCGACGCAGCTCGCGTTTGCTTACGGGGACGACATAACGCTCGACAACGGTATCACGCTCAAAGTCAAGCGGATCGAGCCAGTAATCAACGCGCGCCGTGCCATGATGAGCAAGAACAATGTTGAGCATTGGATTCTCGACTTACGGTGATACGTATGGTGGACTTGATGAAACTCGCCAACATTTTGTTGGACGTAGAACGGTTTTATTCGCCGTATGACACCGGCAATCTGATGAACAACGGTATAAGCAACGTCGAAAGCATCGTATTCGGTACGGCAACGTATTGGATCAACAAAGGCGGCGACGGCGGCGCTGCGCCTTACGGTGTTCTATTAAACGAGGCGATGACGATACGCGGCAACAATAACGTGCATTACCGTTGGCACGACAAGGCATTTTATGACGGGTGTTTGGCGATTGCGGCCGAACTGGGAGGCGAACTGCTATGAAAGAGGCAGATATACTGAAACAATTTTTTCAAGACCAACTGGGCGACGGGTACAGCGTCGGCGCGTTTAGAAACGCCGTACCCGATTACGCGCCGTCTAAAGAGGTTTTACGCGTCATACAGGCGACCGATGAAATCATTGCCAAGATGATCGCGGATAAGACGGTGCGCGGCGTTTTGCGCACCTCGCAGAGCGATTATATCGGGCTTTCGGACGTGTTCGGCGCATCGTTTTCCTGGAGCTTGGAGCTGGCCGCGCCGATAGACAAAAACGTAGACGACGATCTTGAACGTATACGACAGAATTTTACCGAGAAGATCATTCCCATCCCATATAAATCCGAGACCCCGAACTACGAATTGCTGTTGACGTTTGCCATGCCCGCGAAGTTTGCTTCTGCGACGATCAACGGCACGGAATACATACAGGTCGTATGGGGCGGCAGGGCGACGCTCGTGCAAAATTCCGTTCTCGCCAATGGCTTCGCGTTCTACATCGACGGGGTGTATATCCCCGGCGTGTTGAGCCTGTCGAACGGATATACGTCGCAGGGCGAAAACTACACGACCGAACGCGCCTTTCATCAGCGCACGGCCTTACAAACTTTTACCAACGCCGTCGGCCTGTCGATCCACGCGACCAAAAACAACGCGATTATACAGCGCATGGTCGCGGCCGCCGCAGTCGGGGATATAAACGGGTTTAGGTTTGCAATCAAGCAGAACGGCGAGACGGTCGCCGACTGGTCGGAAGCACTGTTCAACCAGGTCGGCGTTGCGGGCAGCCTCGGCAGCTATGTGCTGTTGGATGTGCAGATTTTAAGGAGTTAAAGAACATGGTGGAGATTATGGGCGGCGGATATGCGGCCGAATATATTTGCCGCGTTGTAGACGAGACCGACGGAAAGGAAAGTATACCCGAAACCGCGACAATGGCCGAGACCAATCTCAACGGTAAGGCCAAAAGCGGCGGCAAGAACGGCAAGAAAAGCGCAAAAGACGCGTCGGAAAGCAAGACGGACGCATACTGGAATGCGGCGCTACAGGTCGCTATGCCCGCGTTAAACGGCTTTACCGACGGTGTGGCCGGGCAGGTCATCGGCAAGGGGAGGCAAGTGCTTAATCTTGGCAAAGTTTTGGCCGCAGGTGCCGGCGCGGGCGAGATCGCGGGAGCCGCCGCACCGCTCATTGTCGAAGCCGTTGCCGCGGCGATCCGCGCATTTCAGAACGCCAAAGCCAAGAATGATGCACTCGCCGACAGCCTCGACGCGAACAACTTTCAGCGCCAACTGGCAGGACTGGAAAAAATCAACTATACAAGAAGCGGCTTGACGGGCAAAATTCGTATGGAGGAAACAAGATAATGGCAGACACAATGACCGATTGGGAAAAAGAATGGATGTCGGAAGCCCCGCAGGACTGTTTAAGGACGTTTGTATTGAATCCTACGGCGCCGGGCGGGTATTCGGAGTACGGCGAGACCATGCTCGACTTCGAGACGACGGAAACGCTGACCGAGGACAACGGGCAGGCGAAAATCTCGCTGTTAAAGGTCGATGCACCGTCGCCCTTACAGAGCGGCACGTTCTTGCGCTCATATCTGTTCGGCTCGATCACGGACGGCGTTCCCGTTTGGCAGACGGAAGCGAACGGCGAGCCGAAGAACTACCGCAACTATTATGTGCGCACTTCCAACAGTCGGTGGTTTGAGCGGCATTTGACCGGGCATGTGGATCGCTACAAGCACGACTACATTTGCGACGAGGTGCTCGCTTGCCTGAAGGATTATCCGATCCGATCGGTCAAGACGTTTGCCGAGGGCGCGTATACGTTCAAGGAGTGCCTCTACATCGCGTTCCAACTGGCGTTTCGGCCGCGTAGCGTCGGAAAGTATGCGTACTCGATCAAGGACTTCCCCGGACTGGACGAGCCGAACAGCAAGCTCGAATATGTCAATGCAACGCTGTACGACGTCGTGACCGACATCGGCCGGATCATAGACGCGGTGCCGAGCATGGAGATTACATTTTCGGGCAACGTGTATAACTTCGAGTTGCGCTATATAGACCGTTACGGCCTCGAGGGCGACGTGCACGATATTTCATATTTCAATATGAAGCTCAACGACGCGACCAACACCGAACGCGATTCCAGTGCGGGCGCGAGTATATCGTTTGTCAATAATTTGCTGGTGGGAAATTCCGACCGATACCCGAAAGTAAACGGCACGCAGCCGGCAGAGACCAACGCCGAACGCTCGTGGGAATATTTCGAATTGCCGTACCCGATCGACGAGGTCAGCGAGGTCGATGTATATTGGCAGTATGAGATGGATGATGATGCAAATCCTGGATCTGGAGCTGCCTATGTAAGCCTATATGACAAGACACCTTCGTTTTATAGCTACCGGAAGTATGCTAATATTCTTTTTAAAGACCCAATCGTGATACCACGAAACGGATATGCGGAGGAATGGCTGTATTCGGAAAATAATGTTGCCCATACAATAGCAAAGAAAAAGCGACTTTATCTACGAGAGTATGAAGAATACAGGTATTTGTACGATACAGACAGCAATTCTCAAGCGACGAGGAACAACACGATTTACTATAAGCGAGGTGACAACAAAATTTATTTAAGCGCATTGTTTAATAATACTTATCGATATTGGTACAGTTATAGAGTAGGAGGGCCATCAAACTTTGCTTATGCTCGTTTTTCGGCTAGCCCCAACGATACACCTTCGCCTAGCTATGATAATAACAACAAATTTTACATCGCCGTCAAATTCTCCGTTATGCTCAACGGCTGTATCAAGGGCGCGAACAGTAAGCCGTCGGATTTGACAGTGTTTTTCAACCAACAGGGGCAGGTCGTCAGCGTACAATCATTTGGCACCGCGGTCAACAACTACACCAAGACGATGTTCGGCGAGAACAGAGTGTTGGCGCATACGTACAACAAGATCGGCCGCAAAGAAATGTACGAAGAAATGCCGCGCGTCGGCTCGTCGGTCATCGATAAAGACCGCGGCAAACGATATGTCGTTACCGATCTGTCTTTTACGAGACGGATGAACGGCGGCCTGTTGCTCGCCACGTTGGCCGAAAGTCGTGCCGGAAAAAGCCGATTCATCATTGCAGACAACAGACAAAAATGCTACGCCATTCCGAGCGAACAGGTGGTCGACAGCATGTCGCACACGCATATCCTTTGCAAAATGGGTGTTAAAGCTCCGTTCGACCCGGTACAGAATCTTCCGAATGCCTATGTCGATCACGAGAGCCTATTCAATGCGTTTTTAGGGAACCAACACAATGGCAAATGGAAACCGAGCGACGCGACGCTGAATATAACAATGAAAGACGGCACGAAAAAAACCGTGAGCGGCATTCCCGTGTTTAATTCACGTTTCCGTCTCGCGGCACTGGTTAGTATGCGTATGCCGGGAAACTCGTTGGCAAAAATACAAAATGGCGAGCCGATTCTTTATACGGACAACGACGGTCAGTTGGATTCGATTTACTTCCGATACTATGCGGGCTTGCCGGTCATAGACTACACGCAAGTTTTCAAGAAAGACGCATACGAGATCATGAACCACACAACGCAAGTGTCTTGGGTGGAATACGGAAATTTGCAAATAGGCGGTGCAATGGTCGATTTGTCCTATTTCGGCGACACCAACCCGACAGGAAAATTGCAACTTGCCTTGCTTTCTTCCCGTATGCGACTAAATGACGGCCTTAACGGACACGTAGCTGCAAGATACGATATAAGAGGGATAGACGATAAAGACGAATCTCGCTTTGAGTTCCATATACTGGGTGAAAAACCGACTTTTCCCGATCATGTCGGCTGGGCGATTGTGCGCGGCGATACTGTTATTTTGCTTGACAATTTCGATATAATAACAGATAATGTATTTAATATATATTACCAAGTCGAGGTGCGGGATTGAAAAAGTTTCTTTCTATAGTGATATCTTGTATAATTTGTGCGTGCATGGTTGGGTGTGTCTCCGATGAGGAGAAGTTTATGAAAGAAGAACAGGAATGGCTTAAGGGGTTAACCTGTGATGATTTTAAACTTCATTTTATAGTGGATACGGGGGAATTTGTAGAGTATGAATTTGCCATGTTAAGTAGCGATTTGATTGTAACCGAAACCATAACATTTGATTTTGTCTCGGATGAAGTGCAAAAAATAATGACATCGGCAATTTATAAAACAGTGCTTCATGAAGGGGATTTTTTAAATATTATAGCCCGATTCGGAATGGAATTTCTACCAAAAGACAAAGTGCCGAAAAATCTTCCTTTTACGCTCCACTACACGACAACAGGAGAAAAGAAAGTCAGCAAGGACTACATTCTCGACTTCACGCAAACACCATTCCGAGATTACCGAAACCGGTAAGCGGCCGCTTACATCGGCTGGGCGATTGCGCGCGGCGATAAGGTCATTTTGCTTGACAATTTCGAT
>OOIH01000882.1_pt1 | contig 35614 bp, 32 predicted proteins | sample 1691801 | NCBI WGS metagenome assembly OOIH01 (sample SAMEA1061690, study PRJEB22710) | metagenome
TACAAATTATACATGAGAGTTAAGAATAGAGAACAAAGTGAACTTGCCAAAGATTTGCTAAAGAATATAAAGATGGAAATAACAATGAATGGTGAACTTTTATATAGTGGATTTGCGGATGGATTAGATTACAGCCATGATAATTTAGATTTAACAAACACAATTTATATAGGTGAATACAAATCAAAAATGAATGGCGAGATAGTCGTAAATACAAAGTTAATCGAAGAATACGATGTAACAGAAAATGATGAGTATTCTTATGTAGATTGGGAATTTGTTGCAGAATATAACGACTTAGTTATACCAATAAATCCTGATACTGGAGATAGTCAAAGTGGGTACATCAAGATACTTCTAATAAGTTTAACTATTGTATTTGCATTGATATTATTCTATCTATTTGCAATTAAAAGAAAAAAAGTAGTTATTAAGAAAATGTAATTGAGAAGAGCTATAACAGCTCTTCTTTCTTTTTATAAAGTAATACATTTTCTTTATTTCCAATAATAACATATGATAAAATATTTTATATACATATAAAATTAAAGTTACACAATTATGAGGTGCGTTATGAGTAAAAAAGTAGTAATAATAGGAGCGGGACCAGCTGGACTAAGTGCCGCTTATGAACTTCTAAAAAGTAAAAAGAAATATGAAGTTATAGTATTAGAGGAACAAGAGCAAGTTGGTGGTATTTCCAAAACAATTAATTACAAAGGAAATAGAATGGATTTAGGAGGTCATCGTTTCTTTTCGAAAAGTGATAGAGTTAATAAATTTTGGCAAGAAATAATGCCATTACAAGGAACAAATTCATTTGATGATGAAATAACTGGCTGTCAAAAAGAATTAGCAACAGCTGGCCCTAATCCTAATAAAGAAGACAATGTAATGTTATTAAGAAATAGAGTTTCTAGAATATATTATCTGAAGAAATTTTTTGACTATCCTATAAGTATTAATATAGATACAATAAAAAATATGGGTTTTATAAAAACTATGCAAAGTGGATTTAGTTATTTAAGAAGCATATTTTTCAAGAAAAAAGAAGATTCCTTAGAAAATTTTTATATAAATCGTTTTGGTAAAAAACTTTATAGCATGTTTTTTGAAGATTATACAGAGAAGCTATGGGGAAGGCATCCAAAAGAAATCTCTGCCGATTGGGGAGCACAACGAGTAAAAGGAATCTCTATAATTGCTGTTATAAAAGATGCTTTTAGAAAAATATTTCAAATTAAGTCAAATAAAGTTGAAACTTCCCTAATAGAACAATATTATTATCCTAAATATGGACCAGGGCAATTATGGGAGAAAGTAGCAACTGAAATAGAAAATATGGGCGGAAAAATTCTAACAAACTATAAAGTTGAATCTATAAATATAGAAGACAAAAAAATCAAATCAGTTGAATGTAACGTTAATAATAAAAAAGAAAAAATAAAAGGAGATATCTTCATATCTTCCATGCCAATAAAAGATTTAATAAATGGAATAGGTACTTCTGTTCCTAAAAAAATAAATAAGATAGCAAATGGCTTACCATATCGCGATTTTGTAACAGTAGGTGTACTAGTAAATAAGTTAAATTTAAAAAATGAGACAAATATAAAAACCTACAATAACAATATTCCTGATTGTTGGATATATGTTCAAGAGAGTGAAGTAAAAATGGGACGTATACAAATATTTAACAATTGGAGTCCTTATATGGTTAAAGATTCTCAAAATACAATCTGGATTGGTTTAGAATATTTTTGTAATGAAAATGATGAATTCTGGAATTTAAGCGATAAAGAATGTGCTGAACTTGCTATATCAGAATTAGTAAAAATGGACATCATAAAAGAAAGTGATGTCATAGATTATCATCGTGAAAAGGTAAAAAAAGCTTATCCTGCTTATTTTGATACATATGAAGAAATTGATAAAGTTATAAAATATTTAAATAATTTCGAAAATCTATATTGTATAGGAAGAAATGGGCAACATAGGTATAATAATATGGATCATTCTATGCTATGTGCATTTGAAACAGTTGATGTGATATTAAATAATAAGAAAGATAAATCAATTATTTGGAAAGTAAATACAGAGAAGGATTATCATGAAGAAAAATAATATAGCAACTTTTATAACAAAGCATTATAAAATTCTTATTATAATTTCATTTGTAATAGCATCTTTAATTATCGGAATGAAACATGAACCTTGGTTAGATGAAGCTCAAGCATGGCTTTTAGCCAAAGATGCGTCTATATCCTCTTTATTTTTCAAATATCTTCATGCAGAAGGGCATCCAATTCTTTGGTTTCTAGTTTTAAAAGCATTTCAATTTATTGGATTACAATATAAATATTTATTTATTATTCCCATCATTTTTTCAACTATTGGAGTAGCAATTTTTGTTTATAAATCAAATTACCCTTGGTTCATAAAAGTACTATTACCATTTACTTTCTTCATTTTTTATCAATATACAATTGTAGCTAGAAGTTATTGTCTAATATTTCCTTTATTAGCAATTTTAGCTACATTATGGGATAAAAGATATACTAAAATTATATCGTTTACTATAGTAATGATATTACTTATAAATTGTGAAATCCATACATATTTATTGGCTGGTTCCCTGTATTTGTATTGTTTGATTGAATCTTTTAAAGACTGGAAAGAAAATGGTTATAAAAAAGAGAATAAAAAAAGATATATTAGTTTTGTAATCTTATTTTTAGCATTCTTAATTACATTACTTTATATTTTTCCTACTAGTACAACCGATATGCCTCTAATATTCACAGAATCATATTTTTTATCTGACTCTTTCTTTACTGCCTTTGACAATAGTAAGATAATCAGATTAATTTTATCTTTCTTAATAATGATTTACTTTCTATGTTATGTATGTAATAAAGATAAAAAATATATTTTTAGATTAGTTTTATTTTTAACTCCTGTAATTTTATTTGTAACTTTAATTTATACTAAAGGTTGGCATTATGGAATAATACTATTAATGATAATCTTTATTTTGTGGATCGAACATCTTGAAAATAAGAAATCTGTCATTGCATTTTTCCTACTAGTTTGTTTAATTCAAATACCATGGTCAATAAAGTCTTCCATAGATGATTATAAAAAAGTATATTCTCCAGCTGAAGAAATAGCTGAGTTTATTAAAGAATATGACTATAAAAACTTAAAAATCATAAGCAATTCATTTTATACAGGAGCTATCAATCCATACTTTAAAGAAAACATTTTTTCAAATTGGGACTCATCACATAGATTCTTATATTTAGATCATTCTAGTTCTTTCTTCTCTGAACGATATAGTAAAGAATATGTTCAAAATAATAGAGATTCAGTAGACATTTTTGTAGAATATAATTTTAATGTGGATTCAGAATTAAATGAATTAGAAGATTATAATAAATATAACTTTTATGGAAATATTTTCTTTGAAGGAAAATACATAGAATATCAAAATTTTTCAGTATATATTAGAAAAGATATTAATAAAAAACAGTAACAAAAAGTATAAAATTTTAGATTCGTTATCTAAAATTTTTTTGTTAATAATTTTAAATTTATAAAAATAATCCTATTACGTGTTATAATATTCATAGAATAAGGATGTGGGGATATGTCTAGAAAAATAGATGAAGATATGGTTTATTTTGAAAAAAGAGCTGTAAATGGTCGTGGACTTTTCTTTGTAATTCTTTTTGCCATTTTATTGTTTGGTATTGGAGGATACTTTGTTTATCAAAATCGTGATAAATTCGACTGGACTCTACCATGGGCAAAAGATGATGATGAATATGAAGTACTAGGAGATAAAACAGGAAATAGCACCATTACAAAAAATCTATCAAGTAATAAAGAGCTAATTGTACCACTTTTAAGAAATGAAATCTTTAAAAGAAATAAAACTCAAATAAGAGCTTATGATCTTACTGGAGACGATAAAGGCTACTCGTTTAAATTAGATTATACAGCAGAAAGTGAAAATCTAACTTTAAGTATTGAAAAAATTTTATTGGATGGTCACGATACAAGTGCCACTTTAACGTTATCGGACAATGTTGATGTAGGAGCACAACAACCAACAACTGCCACAATAAATATTCCTAAGACAGAGATAGACGCAATTGATCTTACTTGTTTTAAAAATATGACTATTTACTATCGCATAAAAGGCGGAGATAAAGAAAAAGAATTAATAAGAATTGATATAAGTGCTTATTCTCCAATAGAAAGCGATAATACTATTCAAGGATTAGTTGAATTCTATAATGGTGATAACGTGAAAGCTAGGTACTATAGAACACTAACAGATAAAGATTATACATATATATATTTTGATTTTCTAAATCAAAATAAGTATAGTAAAAGAAATTTAAAAATCAAAAGACTATTAATTAATGGTAAATTATATGATTATAAAGACTTTAATGAAGAAATTTATGCGGGTACAGAGAAAATTTTCTATATATCAATTCCACGTGACGAAATAAAAGATGTAAAAAGTTTTAATATTTCTTTCTATATGATGACTTATGATGATACAAATCATATGATAAGTACTTATGTAACTTCAGAATATGAAAAAGCCTTCTAATATATTGTTAATTTAATTGTTTCTATGTTATTATAAATAACTAAAGGAAGTGTATTTTTATGAAAACATGGATGAATCTTTACAATGAAGCAAAAACTAAACTTAATGCTCAAGAAATATCACCATTTATCGAGTTTGGCAATAATTCATGTGCTATTTTAGGGAGCAACAATAAAATATATAGTGGTCTTAGTATTACATCAAATACTGGAATAGGATGTAGTGCTGAAAAAAGTGCAGTTACATCAATGATTAATGATAATATTAGAAAATTTACAAAAATAGTTGTCTTAAATGAATTAGAAGAAATAATTACTCCAAGCAGTAAAAGTTTAGAATATTTATTGGAATTATGTGATAATCCAGACAATGTTGAAGTTCTTACTAATTTAGAAAAAGAGACCAGTGTAAAATTATCAAGTTTAATACCAGATTGGTGGGGAACATTTCGTTTAAAAAAGAATTAGAAGGTGATAGTTAATGGAAGTAGATTTACATTCTCATAGTATTCATTCTGATGGTACTCATACTCCAGAAGAATTACTGAATAAGGCTAGAAGTATAGGTTTAAAAGCATATGCACTTACTGATCATGATAATATTGAAGGTTCAAAGATTCTAATATCTCTTCCTCATGATGATATAACTTTATATAGTGGAGTAGAGTTAAATGCTAAAGTAGATATTGGGCAAATGCATATTTTAGGATATAATTTTGATTTAGAAGATAAAGAATTAAATAGACGATTAAAAGAATTAAAAGAAATGTCTAAGAATAATATAAAACTTTATATAAAACAATTAGAAGAAGATTTTAACATTATATTGCCTAAGGAAGATATAGATGAACTATTAAATCGCAAAGGTAATATTGGACGACCTATGTTAGCTCTAATTCTTATGAAATATGGTTATTGTGAGAGTGTTTCTGAAGCTTTTGATAAATATTTAAAAGACGACAAGGTAAGACACATTAAGCAATCTATAACTAAAGAAGAATGTCTTGATTTAATAAATAATGCAGGTGGTATCGCAGTTCTTGCTCATCCATGGTCTTTAAAGCTGAACGACCAAGAGTTACATGATGAAGTAGCATATTTGCATGCTCATGGTTTAAAAGGTATTGAAGTTATTCATTCACTAAATAGTCCTGAAAGAAGAGCATTCTATCATGAATTAGCCAAAGAATTTGAACTTTTAGAAACTGGTGGAACAGATTACCATGGTAAAGAAGTAAAACCTAATATAGAACTTGGTTCAGGAAAGAATAATAATGTCGATATCAGTATAGAAGATTTGTCTTTTTTAACTAACATTAAAAGCCGTTATTAATAAAGTAAAATTTTACAAATGCTATTTACACGAAAAAGTGTAAATAGCATTTTTTATTTACATAAAACAAATGTAAATGAGATATAATATTAACATAGAGGAGGAATGCTTATGAAACCTCAAAGTATGCCAATTCATATGAATGCTAAAAAAGAGGATATTGCAGATATTGTAATTTTACCTGGTGATCCGTTAAGAGCTAAATATATTGCTGACAATTTTTTAAGTAATGCTAAGAAGGTAACAGATGTCAGAAATATGCTTGGATTTACTGGTACATACAAAGGAAAAAGAGTAACAGTAATGGGATCAGGTATGGGAATGCCTTCGTGCGGAATATACGCTTTTGAATTATTTTATTTCTATAATGTTCAAAAAGTAATTCGTATTGGAACTTGCGGTGTTTCACACAAGAGTGTCGAGATTCCTGAAATTATCTTAGCTGATAAAGTTTACACTGAATCAAGTTTTGCTTATTCATATAATGGATATAAAGAAAAAATTGTTATCCCATCAATGAACTTAGTAAATAAAATTTATGAAACTGCATTATCCAAAAATTTAAAGATTCATAAAGGAACTTTGATGACTACTGACGTATTTGGTCCATATGTAGATGATGATGCGATTATGAATCGTGCTCCAAAAGATTTAACTATCTTAGGAGAAGAAATGGAAAGCTTTGGTCTTATTCACATTGCAAATTCATTCAATCGTGAAGCAGCCGTAATAGTAACAGCTGTTGATTCTAAATTCAGTGATGTGATTGTTACACCTGAAGAAAGACAAACTTCTCTAGACAATATGATAGGATTAGCATTAGATTCTATAATCTAATTCTAATAGATAAGAGAAAAAGGGTTTGGTGATACTGCATCAATGATGCCACCAAAATAAAAAGAACTATTTTTCATAGTTCTTTTTATTTGCTTTTTCCCTCCGACATATGTTCTACATTGGTGTTAATATTATCTTCATAGATTAAACTTAATGCCTTCAAATCTTCATATTTTTTAGAATATACTTTAAAGCTATCAATAACTGCAATAGAATAACTTTCTTCTATATCTTTAGTAACATCAGCTACTGGTGAAATAATACTACCATCAGCAAGTTTCACTTGATTGTATGTTATATAAGAAATAGAGTAGACTTTTCCGTCTTTTATCTCATATTCAGTGTCCCTTAAATCTTCACCAGCAACATAATTAATTATAGTATTTTCATGATAGATAGGAATTGCATCTCTTACATAGTTTCTTATAGTAATTTCACACTTTTCGATAGTAATTTCACCACCATCTTCAGTATAGTATTCCCCATCTACTTCAAAGTATTTAATATTATTGGCAATTAATGAACGACATAAGTCACTACCACTTAAACTACTAGCATTAGCTTCAGACGATAGTGAGTAATTATCATCCAACATAACAAAGTAACTATCAGTAGTATGAGCTCCAACTAATTTTTTCATATCGTTATAAGGTTTATTAGAAATAGCTAAAGCATGATTTCCTAAAAGTAAAGAAGTGCATATAGCAACGGTGGTAGCAGCTTTAGCAATACTTTTTTTAGAATATTTTTTAAAATGTTGAGAAATATTTTTATCTTCAATATTTCTAATCCTAATTTCTGAATTATTGGCTTCACTAAGAATTCTAGTTGCATTCTGCTTTCTAATAAGGTCAGTCATTTTTTTGATTTTTTCTATATCCAAACATTTATCCATAAATCTTTTATATATAAATAGTTTTATATCATAGGATCTATTCATTTCATTAGAAGATACTAAAAAGTCCATTTCTCGTATTAGATTGAACACTTCATCATCTGTCATATATTCCCTTAATTTATTAATAAAAGATGGTAAATCACAACTAAAATATAATTTTCTAGCATCATCTTTATGATCAAATAATATTTCTAGCATTTCACATATTTCTGTTAATTCTTTATAAGAGCGAATATCTCTTTTTTCTAATCTTGAAGCAAATAATTCAGTAAATCCTTCTGTTAATCCATGACCAATTCTTAATAATTTATAATTATTTTCAAAACCACACATCCATACATTATTATCCTTATTGTAATAACTAGACGCCATATGTAAAAATTCATGCATTAATGATTTTACATCATAATACTTAATTAAACTGAGTGAATTGTTAAAATGACCACCTTCTGTTAAACTAAATATTCCTTTTTTAATCCTTATATCTTTAATACGATTTGTTACTAAAAGAAGTTCATCTTCTGTCACATTATCTTTAAGAATCTGATAACATGGTTCTATAATTTCTTTATCTACAAAAGAAGGTTCAACTAATGATAACGTTCTAACTCCTTTATTTAAATCATCTTGATACTTATTTAAAAAATCATCCAAATTAAAATTTTTAGACATGTAATTATAAAAAATACCTTTACAAACATTAGCTCCAGTTTTTTTAATCATATGTAAACCAATTAAAGCATTTATCATCAAGATCATCTCTATTCTATAAAAATTGTACTAAATAATTATAAAACTTGCAAACTTAAATCTTATACAATATATCTTATAATTATATCGATATAACCAAAAGTTAATAAGACTATTTGAAATAAGTTCAAATTACTATAATGACCTAATAAAATAGACTAAAATCTGAATATAAAAAAAGCTAATTTTTTCTTGATTTACAAAGTGTTTTTTATTTGCTAGAGTAGAATCTGATACATTTGAAATAACAATGATTTCCTTTTTTAAACAGGGGAGTTTTGGTTTGCTAACTATCAATTAATTGTGAAAGTTAGAAAGGAAGATCTGTTATGAGTTTAGAGAAGTTCTTTAAATTTATCGTAGCAATTTTACTTTTAGTTGTTTTAATCTTAATTTTTAGATAAAACAAAAAGTCTGATTATGATTAATCAGGCCCCAAAACAAAAGGAAATTATTTGATTAAATCAAATGTATCATTTTTTAATTTAAATGATACGTGTTTCCTAAACTAATTATATATTATAAAAAAGTTCTTTTCAATAAAAACATGTTAATATCTAAAGAATATATAAGTATATTAATATTTTATACCAAGCAAACTTTGCTATAACTTTAAATACCAATCCATGTAAAATAATAGCCAAAATAAGAAAATAATATTTATAAAAATATTAAAATTTGAATTTAAAAAAGACACAAAATTTATTATATTTACAAAGGTATTTTTATTTGTTAGAGTAGAACCTGATACATTTGAAATAACAATGATTTCCTTTTTTAAACAGGGGAGTTTTGGTTTGCTAACTATCAAATTAATTGTGAAAGTTAGAAAGGAAGATCTGTTATGAGTTTAGAGAAGTTCTTTAAATTTATCATAGCAATTTTACTTTTGGTTGTTTTAATCTTAATTTTTAGATAAAACAAAAAATGGTCTGATTATTTATAATCAGACCTCCAAAAAACCAAAAGGAAATCATTTGATTAAATCAAATGTATCATTTTTTTAATGATATTCGTTTCCTAAACTAATTATATATTATTAAGCATCACATTTCAAGCAAGACAGTAATCTCTTAATTAAAAATAACTATCAAAATATGATATAATATCACTAATCAATTATCTAAGGAGGAATATTAATGTACGCAGAAGTTCTCATCGAATATAGTTCTAAATCAATTGATAAAACATTCACCTATATTATTCCTTCTCATTTAAAAGAAGATATAAAAGTCGGAATGAAAGTCTTAGTTCCTTTTGGACCTAAAACAATAAATGGCTTTGTAACTAATATTAAAGATAATATTAATGAAGATTACGAACTAAAAGAAATAGTTGATATTGTTGATAAATATTTTTGCTTAAACAAAGAATTAATGGAATTAGGAGCATACCTTCAAAGTAAAACTCTATGTACTAAGATAACTGCTTATCAAACAATGCTTCCAAGTTCTCTAAAAGTAAAAGAACAAAAAAGTAACTACTCTAAATATCTAACTTATATAAAATTAAATAAGAGCAGGGAAACAATAGAAGATTACATTTCTAAATATCCTCGTCGAACGAAACAAATAGAAATTCTAAATACTTTATTAGAGAATACTCGTGTACTAAAAAGTGCACTTTCATCGCCAGCACTAAATGCTTTATTAGAAGAAGACTTAATAACAATCGAATTAGAACAAATTTATCGTTTAAACAACAAGGGTATAGAAGAAGAAAAAGTAACTTTTACTAAAGACCAGCAGAATGCTTTAGATAATATTAATTTAAACGAAGAAAACACTTATCTTATTCATGGTGTTACTGGTTCAGGAAAAACTGAAGTATATATTGAATTAATTAAAAGAGTGGTAAAAGAAGATAAAACTGCTATTCTTTTAGTACCAGAAATATCTTTGACTACACAGATTGTTAATAAGTTCTACAATCATTTTGGAAACGATGTCGCCATTTTTCATAGTGGTTTGTCGGCTGGTGAAAAGTATGATGAATATCTAAAAATTCTTCGTGAAGAAGTTCACATTGTTGTTGGTACTCGTAGTGCTATTTTTACTCCATTAAAAAACTTGGGAATTATTATTATTGATGAAGAGCATAGTGAAACATTTAAACAAGACTCTAATCCTCGCTATCATGTTCTTGATATGGCTGAATTTCGTAAACATTACAATCATATCCCTCTTATCTTGGGAAGTGCCACACCATCTCTAGAAACTATGGCTCGTGCTTTAAAAGGTGTTTATAAATATATCGAAATGCCTAATCGTGTCGGCAAATCTATTTTACCTACAATTCAAATTGTTGATATGGCAGAAGAGATGAAACGTTATAACACGATTTTCTCAGAACCACTAAAAAGCAAGTTAAAAGATCGTTTACAAAAACAAGAACAATCTATTCTATTACTAAACAGAAGAGGATATTCAACTATTATAACTTGTAAATCTTGCGGCTTTACTTACAAATGCCCTCATTGTGACATCGCTCTAACTTACCATAAATCATCAGGAAACTTAAGATGTCATTATTGCGGATATGCAATCTTTAAAGGAGAAGTATGTCCAGAATGTCATGAAAAAGCTTTAACGGATTATGGTCTAGGTACTGAAAAACTCGAACTAGAAATAAAAAAATTATTACCGAGTGCTCGTGTTATTAGAATGGATGCTGATACAACTAGAAATAAAGGTGCTCATGAGGATATCATTAACAAATTCAAAAACCACGAATACGACATTTTATTAGGTACTCAAATGATTTCTAAAGGTTTAAACTTTCCTTTAGTAACTTTAGTTGGAGTTATTAATGCGGATGCAACTTTAAACATTCCTGACTTCCGTAGTGGTGAAAGGACATTTGCTCTTTTATCTCAAGTAGCTGGCCGAGCAGGGCGCAGTATCCTACCTGGCGAAGTAATTATTCAAACATTCAATCCAGACAATTTTACTCTAAAGTGTGTCAAGAATAATGATTACATGAAATTCTACAATTATGAAATGACAAATCGCCATAAATTAGATTATCCACCATACTACTATCTTACTAGTATTAAGACATCTTCTAAAGACTACGATGCTGCTTCAAAAGAAATAAGCAAAGTAAAAAAATATTTAGAAAAAAATTTAGATAAAAGTACAATCATTTTGGGTCCAACAACAGCATCAATGTTTAAAATAAATAACGTTTATCGTTTTCAAATAATTCTAAAATACAAAAGAGATCCTAATCTCTTCAAAACATTAAAAGAGTTAGATGAACTATTTATGTTAAATAATAAAGTAAATATTGAAATAGATAATAATCCTTTAAGTTTATAAGAGCTCAAAAAGCTCTTTTTTCTTTGCCTTTATTTAAAATATCTATAAGCCTTATGATATTCAGCATTAATCCCTTTAATCTCTATTAACTCATCAAGTGATACAAAAGCAAATCCTTCTTTACTTAACTCATCAATTGCTTTAAAAGCTCCTTCAATACTTGTATCATATAAATCATGTAACAATACAATATCACCATCTTGGGCAGTTTCGATAATATATTGTGCAATCTTATCACTATTTTTCTTTTTCCAATCTAATGAATCAACATTCCAAAGAATAAATGACATGTCTGTTTCGTCAAGGAGTTCTTTAGTATAATTTCCATATGGTGGCCTTAAATACCTTGGCCAAACGCCTGTAATTTCCTTTAACATTTGATTAGTCTTATTAATATCTTCCAAAGCTTCTAACAAATCTGTATTATGAAAGTTCTTATGTTCATAGGAATGAGACCCAATAGTGTGACCTTCATCATAAATTCTTTTAACTAATTTTTCTTGTCCTTTAATTCGACTTCCCAACATAAAGAAAGATACCTTAGCATTTCTTTCTCTTAAACCATCTAACAACTTTTCTGTCTTATTCCATGAAGGACCATCATCAAACGTTAGAGCAACTAACTTTTTATCCTTATAAAATTCATCATCTCTAACTATAGATTGAACTTTATTACTATTATCAATTTCATCCGCTATCTCGTTGTTATCATTATAATCAATCTTCCAGAAGAAAGTAGGATTCAAATATCTGTTAATAACTTCGTACTTTATTGGTACTAAAATTTCGCCACTACTCCAAGGGCCAACACTATAAGGTGGAAAAATTACCCAAACATAATCATCACCAAAAGTAACAAATTCTATATTTTCTAAACCTTCCAAAATCATTTCATTATCATAATATGTACCTAAAACTTCCTTATTATCAAGTAAATATTTCTTACATTCTTCCTTTAAGGTATTATAAAATAACACCTTATTACTTACTAAATCATCTATAAATAGCTCTTTATTATTTTTTCTATCATAGTAAAATATCATATCATCTCTTTCATAATGAGCTCCTCCTACAAATCTGAGTATTTTAAAATGAATAGAGTAGATATCTTCTTTTATTAAACAATTATAATTTATTATAAGTTCATAATTTATTAAAGTACTATCTTCCTTATTATTAATACTCTCATTAACAATACTAATTAGTTCTTTCTTTTCCTTATCAACAACCGCTTCTACTTTTTTATTAAATTCTTTATTATTAAACCTCGGATAACTAATTCTCATATCGTAATTGTCTTTATAAACTATAACATTTATATCTTCAAAATTAAACTTTTTACTACTAGTAAAGTGCCAATAATAAAAAACAAAAAGAACAATAATGATACAAATAAAAACGATTATATACAGTTTCTTATGTTTCTTCATTATCATTCCTTCTTTCTATAAAAAAAGAAACCCATATTAAATCATATTAATTTAGTAATAATTTTTTTCATAAAAAAACAATAATTTCTTATTGTTCTTCATAACTTTGACAAATTGTATTATACATTGTATTTTCATTTCTTATATCTTTTGAGACTTGAATATGATCTAAATTACATCTACATCCATCTACACAATGCACACAATCTCTTACGCAACATTCAATTTTTTGATTATATCTAAAATCTTCCATAATATCACCCTTAATATTATGTCCAAATTTTAAATTTATATTCTTTTTTATATCTTTCTTATCTTTTCTTCATAGAATATAGTAGGTGATTTTATGAATTTTGATGACAAATTTTTTTCTAGAGTAGAGAAAAAAACGAAAGTAGATAAGGATACTATTATATCTTTAGCTACCAAACTACAACAAGGTAACTTAAATGATGAAGCTTCCTTAAGAAGCGTTGTTCAAACTCTTTCTTCCTTAACAGGTAAAGAAGTTTCTAAAGAAAAAGAGGATAAGATAGTTGATACTATTTTAAAAGGAAAAGTACCTAAAAGTGTAGATAAAATGTTCTAAGTATTATATACTAAACACAGGTGATTAATTATGACAGATATAGAAATAGCACATGCTACAGAACTTAAAAATATTACTGAAATTGCTTCAAGTTTAAATCTAAAAGACAATCTTGAATTATATGGTAATTATAAAGCTAAAATAAATTATAACAATATTGATGGTGACTATGGAAAATTAATTCTTGTAACAGCAACATCTCCAACACCATTTGGGGAAGGCAAGACTACTGTTTCCATCGGTCTTCTAGATGCTATGAGACATCTAGGATACAATGCTTCTTCTTCTTTACGTGAACCATCTTTAGGACCTGTATTTGGTATTAAAGGTGGAGCAACTGGTGGCGGACATTCACAAGTAATTCCAATGGAAGATATTAATCTTAATTTTACTGGAGACTTCCATGCTATCACAGCAGCCAATAACTTAATTTGTGCTGCTATTGATAATCATATATTTCAAGGGAATGTTCTTAACTTAGATGAAGATAGAATTTTATTTAATAGATGTCTTGACGTGAACGATCGTGCTTTAAAAGACATAACTATTAATAGCAAAAATTATTCGCGTCACGAAAAATTCGACATAACTGCAGCGAGTGAAATAATGGCGATTCTATGTCTAGCTAAGAATATGGAAGACCTTCGTTTAAAACTAGATAATATTTTAATTGGATATACTAAAGATAATCGTCCTGTTTTAGTTAAAGAACTAAACATTACTGGATCTTTACTTGTTCTTTTAAATGAGGCTATAAAACCTAACTTAGTTCAAACACTTGAGCACAACCCAGTTATTATTCATGGAGGACCATTTGCTAACATTGCTCATGGTTGTTCAAGTGTAATTGCTACAACGACATCCCTAAAATTAAGTGATTATTGTATTACTGAAGCTGGCTTTGGTTCAGATCTTGGGGCTTTAAAATTTTATGATATTAAATGTCGTTTAAATAATTTGAATCCAGCAGCTACTGTTTTAGTAACAACTATTAAAGCTTTAAAATACAACGGACAGGATAATTTAAGTGAGGGTATATCTAATTTAAAAGCACATATTGATATTCTAAAAAATATGACTAATAATATAGTAGTATGTTTAAATAAGTATGACAACGATACTGATGAAGATATCGAATTTGTAAAAAAATATGCATTAGAACAAGACGTCCGTTTTGCTATTTCAACTGCTTATAAAGATGGCGGAGTAGGAGCAGTAGACCTTGCTAAAGAAGTAATAGCTTCTTTAAATAATGAGTCTGAATACAAAGAACTATATAGCCTAGATTTAAGTATTAAAGAAAAAATTGCTAAAGTACTTAAAGATATTTATAAAGCAGGTATTATAAAATATACTGAAGATGCTGAAAAAATGATTGAAACATTAGAAAATGATGGCTTTAGTAACTTACCAATTTGTATAGCTAAAACTCAATATTCAATATCTGATAATAAAGACAATTTAGGATACCCACAAGATTATGAAGTAACAGTAAAAAACATTAAGTTATATAATGGAGCAGGTTTTATAACTATATATCTTGGCAGTATCATAACAATGCCTGGTTTACCAGTTCATCCAAATTATGAAAAAATAGATTTAATCGACAATGAAATAATTGGCTTATCCTAATGAAAGAAGTGTTTAACATGATAAAAGATGAATTATATAAATATATAGAAGAAAATATTTTACCACAATATACAGATAACATTGGTGGTCATGGTATTGATCACATCACTTCTGTAATTGAAAGAAGTTTTGAAATAGCATCATCTTTTAAACTAGAAGTAGATCCAAACATGGTTTATACTATCGCTGTTTTTCATGATATTGGCTACAAAGTAGATCCTGATAATCATGAACAAGTATCATCAGAAATGTTTCTTCAAGATGATAATATGCAAGCATTTTTCACTGACGAAGAAAGACAAATAATTGCTGAAGCTATTGTTGATCATCGTGCAAGTCTAGAATACGAAGCACGTAGTATTTATGGAAAACTTGTTTCATCAGCTGATCGTGCTATATCTGTTAATAACATGCTAGAAAGATCTCTTAAATATCAAAAAGATAAACATGCTTCAGAGAATCCAACTCTTGATCAAGTGATTGCTTACTCTTACAAAAAATTATCAAGTAAATATGGAAAAGGTGGGTATGCTAAAATGTATTATCCAGATAAGAAATATCAAGAGTACTTAACAGATATGCAAACAATTTTAGAAAATTTTGATTTGTTTGCACAAAGAGAGAAAAAAATAGCTAAAGAAATTAGTTTGTTTCCTTTAACTAAAGTAAAAAAATAAAGTAGAGTAAAGTCTAAATTATCTGACTTATTCTACTTTTTTTATGTTAAATTTCTAGGATTATTAAATCTAATAAAGTATTCATAATATTCCTCAAAAGTAATATCATTATCATGGATATACTTCGCAGCTTCTAATCCAACATACCTGTAATGCCAAGATTCATATTGATAACCAGTTAAGTATTCCTTCCCCAAAGGAAATCTTAAGATAAATCCATATTTATAAGCGTTTTCACTAACCCAAGTAAAAGCTTTCGTCTTTGAAAAATCATCATTTGTTAAAGGAAAATCTCGTATATCAAAAGCATACCCAGTTTGATGTTCAGAATATCCTGGTCTCGCAGAGTAGGTGTCAGCTAAGATTACTCCATCTTGTTCCACCCAACCATTATAAACATTAATTTGTCTTTCATAACTACGATAAGCTGAATTTATCTTAAAAGCAAAACCTTCATTTTTAGCATCATCATACATTTTTAAGAAAGCTTGATAACATTCTTCTGCTAGCATAAACTCAGTATCATATAAATTATATTCTTTGTCTACTACAATAAGGCTTTCTCCTTTGTAATCTTTGCTAGCATAATAGTGTTTATTTAAAATAACAAATTTACCTAAGCTTTCATCAGTCTTTTCAGTTTCTGTATAAAATTCTACATCTATATGACTATTAACTCTTGCTACAACTTCTTTATAACTAAGATTACTATTTATTACATGATAATTTAAATACTTTTCCAAATACTCATCAATATAATAAGTCTCATTTATAATTCCTAATGCTAAAGTCTTATCAATATTGTTTTCTAACAAATAATCAATATTTTTTTCACTCACTATATCATCAATTTTCATTATATCATCCTCCGTAAAATCATATGACTTTGAAACATCCATATCATCTTCTACCTCAGGTATATAAAATCTTCCGCCATACGCTTCATCAAACAACATTATTGTTATATAGCAAACAACTACAAGGAGTAAGATTATAATTCCTAAGTTTAAACTTCCGTTAAGTTTCTTTCTTTTCTTTATCATATTTTTCACCTTACTTGAAAATTATATCTTCTCCTAAAATAAAAAAATGTCGATAAAAAAAGAAAGACTTCTAAATCTTTCTAATTAACCCAAATTTCTTGGATTATTAAATCTAATAAAATATTCATAGTATTCTTCAAAAGTAATATCATTATCATGAATATACTTCGCAGCTTCTAATCCAACATATCTATAATGCCAAGGTTCATATTGATAACCAGTTATATATTCCTTATTCAAAGGAAATCTTATTATAAAACCATATTTATAGGCGTTCTCACTAACCCAAGTAAATGATTTTGTTTTAGAGTAATCATCTGTTGTAAAAGGATAATCCCTAACATCGAATGCATATCCAGTTTGATGTTCTGAATAACCAGCACGAGCAGAGTAGGTATCGGCTAATGCTTGTCCATCCTGATTAACCCAGCCTTGATAAATTTTAACTTGTGTATCATAACTACGATAAGCAGAATTAATTTTAAAAGCATATCCTGCATTCATAGCATCTTCATACATTTTTAAAAAAGCTTCATAACATTCTTTAGATAATTTAAATTCATAACCCCATATATGATATTTAGAATCAACATCAACCAAGTCTTTTCCTTCATAGTTTCCATCACTATAATAATGTTTATTTAATATAACAAACTTACCTAAAGTATCATCAGTTTTCTCTGTATTAGTATAAAACTCTGTATCTAAATGACTATTAACTCTTGTCACAATCTCTTTCTTACTTAATTCTTTATTATCTTCATAATAATTTAAGTACTTTTCTAAATAGTCATCTATATAGTAATTTTCTCTTATAATCTCCATTGCTAAATTACTATCAATTTCTTTTTTTATTAAATAGTCGATATTCTCATTATTAACCTCATTTTTTACAAAACGAATATCATCAGTAGAGTAGCTTAATCTCTTTAATCTTAAAGTAATATCATCATCTTTATTTACTTGTTTATTTTTTTCATCTTGACTCATGTCATTGTTACTATAATTTCTATATATCACAAATCCACCAATAATCAAACCAATTATAAATATTAAAGCTAAATATCTTACATATTTCTTTTTCAATTTCTTTCTTTTCTTCATAATTATTCACCTTATTTAAATTATACACCATACAATAATATATTATAAAAAAAGAAACATCTAGTTTACAGATGCTTCTCTAATCTCCATTATAACAGGAAGTACTATTGGACGACGTCCTGTTAAATTACTTATAAATGGATGTAATTCTAAAATGATTTGATTTTTTAAATCAGTATAACTATAAATATTTTCTTTTAAGAATTTATTTACTATTTCAGCAGTTTTCTTTTCGATTTGACTAATTAATTCAGCATTCTCATTTACAAGAACGAATCCTCTTGTTGTAATATTTGGCTTAATTAATAATTTTTTAGTCAAAGGATTAATATTAAGTATTGTAATTAAAATACCATCACGACTCATTAATTTACGATCTTTAATGACTACAGAGCCAACTTCTCCAATACGAGAACCATCTACATATACATCTCCTGACGTAACTGTTGGTCCACGATGTACCCCAGTATCATCTAAGATTAATGAATCTCCATTATTCATAATAAATATATTGTCTGGTTTAACATCACAAGAAACGGCTAATTCTGCATGACTCTTAAGCATTCTATATTCTCCATGCATTGGCATAAAATATTCAGGCTTAATAAGTCTTAACATAAGTTTTAATTCATCTTGTTTAGCATGTCCAGATGTATGAATATCACTAAATTCTGAATTAGTAATAACTTTAACACCTTTTAGATATAACTTATTAATTATTCTATTGATACCTGCAGCATTACCAGGAATAGGGTTAGAACTAAATACGACTAAATCATCTGGCATTAAAGATATTTGTTTATGAGTTCCATTAGCTATTCTTGATAAAGCCGCTAATGGTTCTCCTTGTGAACCAGTACATAAAATACAAATTTCATTTTTCTTTAAACTTTTTGCAGTATTAGCATCAATGAATATTGATTTATCAGTTAATAAACCATTATTTAAAGCAAGATTTGTCGCTGTTTCCATTGAACGACCAAATACAATTATCTTACGGTTGTTTTTTCTACATGTTTCAACAATATGCTTAACACGATAAATGTTAGATGCGAATGTTGCAATAATAATACGTCCATTGTAACCATTAACTAAATCTGATAAAGCCTCATCAACTGAGTTTTCTGATTTAGAGAACCCCTCTGATAAAGCATTTGTACTATCACTTAAAAGTAGTTTAACACCTTCAGCTCCAACTTTAGCCATCTTATGTAAGTCAGCCATTGGTCCAATAGGAGTTAAATCGAATTTAAAGTCTCCAGTAGATACGATTGTACCATTAGGAGTGTGAAGAACTATACCAAAACTATCTGGGATAGAGTGAGTAGTAGCAATAAATTCAATATCAAAATATTTTGTTTTTATTCTTGTATCTGAATTAATTGTTTCTAAATTCTTATAACCAATATTGCGATCTTCTAATTTGTTTTTTATTAAGTCAATTGATGTCTTAGCACCATATATAACAGGAATATTAACACTTTGTAGTAAAAATGATATACCACCAATATGATCTTCATGACCATGTGTAATTAATAGTCCTTTTATTTTTTCTTCATTTTGTTTTAAATATGTTACGTCTTGTATTACATAATCAACACCAAGTAAATCACTTTCAGGGAAAATAACACCAGCATCAATTATGAATATTTCATCTTTGTGTGTAAAAACATACATGTTTTTACCGACTTCACCTAAGCCACCCAAAGCAATGACAGACGTAAATCCGTCTTTCTTATTCATAAAATCTTCCTTTCAATCATTAAAAAAATTAATAAAAATAAAAAGTATTAGTTCTTCGCTACAGACAATTATATATCAAAATGAATTAAAAGTCTAGTTGTATGTTATAATCCTTGTAGGGAGCGTTAAATATGAAACTTATTTTTAAAGGTAAATATAATGGTGTGGTAGAAACTTTTCCTAGTAGTGAGAAAATAAAAAAAGCTACTAAATATAAGGAAGCAGAAAATACTGAGGAAATGGCAAGAATTTTAAGAACGCCACAAAATATTATATTTTGTATTTTATTGATTGTTGTATCTATTATGTCTTTTGAGTATATTCCAAATTTTTTAATTCTTATTCTAAATTATGTTCTTAGTTATATTATTTCTTTAATTTTCTTGATACCGCACGAATTATTGCATGCCATTTGTTTTAAGAAAAGAGTTTATTTATATTATAATACAAAGCCATTAATGATGTTTGTTATTGGAGAAGACCATATGAGTAAATTACATTTCATTTTTATGTCATTATTACCTAATATTATTTTAGGTTTTATTCCTTTTATTATATTTTTATTTAATCCATTTTTCGTTTCATTGGGATTGGTAGGTGTTTTTAATATTGTTGCTGGAATAGGCGATTACTATAATGTATATAATACTATCAAACAAGTTCCGAAAGGCGCAAAGATATTTATGAAGTATGAAAATACTTATTGGTATATACCTAAAAGTGTGGACTAAAGTCCTTTTGTTCTGGAAAAATAAAGGAAGTTAAGGTATACTAATTATGGTGATTTAAATGGGATTATTTGATAAATTAAAAAGTATAATAAGTAAAAAAGAAAAAGTTGTAGAGGAGGTTAAAGAAGAATTTGATGTAACATCAATTGATGAAATAGAACTTCCTCATGAAGAAGAAACTGAAGTTGAAGAAACTATTTCTGACGAAGTTAGTGAAACATTTGAAGCAGAAGAATCTTCTAATATAGAAGAGTTAGAAAACGATGGTGATGAATTAATCGAAGAAGATGCAGAAATCGAAGAAACTTCAGAGGATACAGAAAAAGAAGAAATTGAAGCTGATGAAGAAAAAGAAGACGATGAAGAAAGTGAAGAAGACGACAATTGGGCTGAATTTATAGCTTCTCAAGAAAAGAAGAAAAAAATCGAAGAAGCCGCAAGTATTGAACTATATGATAAAGGTTTAGAAAAAACAAGAAAAGAATTTGTTTCTAAATTAAGTATGTTAGGAGTTAAGTATACTAAAGTATCAGAAGATTATTATGAAGAGTTAGAAGAAATCCTAATTAACGCTGACGTTGGTGTTAATACTGTCATGAGCTTTATGGATCGCTTAAGAGATCGTGTTAAAAGCGAGAAAATTACTGATACAACATATTTAAACGAAGTTATCGTCGATGAATTATTTATTATTTATGTTGAAAACGAATCATTATCAGATAAAATTAAGATTGCAGAATCTGGGCCAACTGTAATTCTAATGGTTGGTGTTAATGGTGTAGGTAAAACGACTACAATTGCCAAACTTGCTCATAAGTATATTAACGAAGGTAAAAGTGTTATGATGATTGCTGGAGATACCTTTAGAGCAGGAGCTGTTAAACAACTTGAAGAGTGGTCAGTTCGTACAGGAGCACTATTCTATGGTAAAGAAAATACTGATCCAGCAGGTGTTATTTTTGATGGACTTGTTAAAGCCAAAGAAGCAAATGTTGATATCGTATTAATTGATACTGCTGGTCGTCTACAAAATAAAGTGAATCTAATGAAAGAACTCGAAAAGGTAAATAAAGTAATTGGTCGTCATATTCCTAATGCTCCACATGAAACTCTACTTGTAATTGATGCAACAACAGGTCAAAATGGCATAAGCCAAGCTAAGGCTTTCAAGGAAATTACTGACATTACAGGAATTGTTTTAACGAAACTAGATGGAACAGCTAAAGGTGGAATTGTTCTAGCTATTAAAGATGAAGTCAATCTGCCAGTTAAGTTTATAGGTCTTGGCGAATCTATGACAGATTTAAAAACATTTGATATTGAAAACTACATTTATGGGTTATTTAAGGATATGATGTAATGGAAGAATTTGTATATTACAATAATTTATTTGATATTTATGGTTCTCTACTAACCAGTAAAGAAGCCATAACTTTTCAAGACTATTATCAAGAAGATTTATCATTATCAGAAATAGCCGATAATAACAACATCAGTCGTAGTGCCGTTCAAAAAACGATTAAGACAGTCTTAGATAAACTAAATAATTATGAAGAAAAATTACATATATATAAAGACAAGAGCAAATTAAATGAAATAGTTACATATGATGATATTAATAAAATAAAAGAAGAAATTAATGATTTACTTTCAGCGTAAAAATAAGTAGGGGGAAATATGAAACAAGACATAGCAAGTACTATAAATTTCTTAAAATGGCAATTATTAGCTAGATTGCCTAAAGGAAGTATTTTCGAAAGAATTAAGGGAAGTATTTTACATAGTGATATAAGTATCTTTAATCCTTTCTATTATATTTATTGGTTAGATATTGAAAGACCATTATTTGAAAAGTACTTATTAGGAACATTTGGTACTACAAACGAAGACTATAAAGATTTTATCGAATATTTAGATGTCTTCTACAAAAATGGCGACTTTTATGAAATAGAAACATCTTATGGTAGAATTGTTCTACCACGTCCTACATTAGAACATTATAAATGCTTTAAAGCAGAATTCTTAGATATTATAATGCCTTCACTTACTACTAAAAATAGTAGATTAGCGTCAAACATTCCATATCTAGAAGGTCCATATGAGAATGGAAATGTTCAACTATCTAAAGGAGATATTGTTCTTGATTTAGGAGCAAATTATGGACTATTTTCAAGTTTAGCTAGTTCAAAAGGATGTCAAGTGTATGCTTTTGAACCTACAGAAGAAATAATCAAACAATTTTTAAGCCGTTTAACGGAAATAGATGAAAACATAAATATAATAAATAAGGCAGTATCTAATTTTACAGGAGAATCTCTATTTAGAACCAATCCTACTAAATCTTCATGTAACAAACTTGAAAGTGGGGATATATCTTCAGATAATTCAATTGTTAGAGTAAAAACAACTACAATTGATGACTTCGTTGAAGAAAGTAATCTAAGTAGTGTAGATTTTATAAAAGCAGATATTGAAGGAGCAGAAAGATTAATGTTAGAAGGAGCACGTCAAACACTAAAAGAATATGCTCCTAAACTAGCTATATGTTTCTACCATTGTTTAGACGATTTAGAAGTTTTAACAAGATTAATCAAAGAAGCCAATTCAAATTATGAAATAGCGGTTAAATATAAAAAAATTTACGCACATGTTCCAAATAGATAAATAAGTTCACTAAAAAGTGAATTTTTTTATTTTGTGTACTTTTTACACTTTTAAAGAAACAGATAATGTGGTATTATTAAATTGTTAAAAGGTAGGAGAATATTTATGGAAGGAAATAAAAAAGGTAAAATTATTGTTATTGAAGGAACTGATTGTTCTGGAAAAGAAACACAAACAAGTTTATTAGTTCAAAGCTTAAGACGTCAAGGAAGAAAAATTGAAAGATTTAGTTTTCCAGCATATGACACTCCAACAGGCAAAATAGTAGGTGGCGCTTACTTAGGAAAAAAACACATTTGTGAAGGATATTTTCCAGAAGGAGCAGCTAACGTTGATCCAAAAGTTGCATGTCTTTATTATGCGGCTGACAGAAGATATAACAGAGATAAAATTCTTGATTTAATTAATCAAGGAATCGATGTTGTTCTTGATCGTTATGTTGAAAGTAATATGGGTCACCAAGGAGGAAAGATTTTTGATAAAGAAGAAAGATTAAAACTTTATGAGAATCTAGCTAACTTAGAATATGGCTTCTTAGAATTACCAAAACCAGATTTTACTATATTCTTATATATGCCATACAAAAAAGTGGCTGAACTAAGAAATGGTCGTACAGAACCAGGCGATCAACATGAAGCAAGTGTCTTACATATTAGAAATGCAGAACATGCATACTTAGAACTTGCTAAAATTCATGATTATAGAAAAGTGAATTGTGTTGATAAAAATAATAAATTAAGAGATATTGAAGATATCCAAAGTGAAGTTTATAAAATAGTTTGTAAAGAACTAGGTATTAAAGATAGCAAATAAAATATCTAATATAAAGTAAAAAAGTCTAATAAAGATAGAACATTCTATCTTTTTTTGATATAATAAACCTCAGTAAAGGAGATATAAAAATGTTTGAATATATGGGAGATAGATTATCGAATGCGATAAAAAATATTCGTGGATTAGGACGTATTACTGAAGAAAATATAAGTGAAGCAATGCGTGAAATAAGAATGGCTCTTTTAGAAGCCGACGTTAACTACCAAGTAGTAAAAGAATTTATTGCTAAAGTAAAAGAAAAAGCTCTAGGAATGGATGTTCAAAAATCTTTAAAACCAGACGAATTGTTTATCAAAATTGTTAAAGATGAATTGGTTGAATTACTAGGTGGCGAAGCAGCTCCATTAAATCTTGAAGGAAATCCAGCTATTTTAATGTTAGTAGGACTTCAAGGAAGTGGTAAAACTACAACATGTGGAAAACTCGCTAACTTTTTAAGAAAAAAACATGCTAAAAAACCACTTTTAGTAGCTTGCGATATTTATCGTCCAGCAGCGATTGAACAATTACAAACTGTTGGAAAACAATTAAATATTCCTGTTTATACTGAAGGAAAGAAAGACGTTAATGAAATTATTTCACATGCTCTAGACTATGCTAAAGAAAATAAAAATGATTATGTCATAATAGATACAGCTGGTCGTTTACATATCGATGAAGCTTTAATGGATGAATTAAAAGGTATTGTTGATTTATGTCATCCAAAAGAAACACTTCTTGTAATAGATGCAATGATGGGACAAGATGCTATCAACGTAATCACAGGTTTCAATGATAAATTATCCTTAACTGGATGTATTCTAACAAAACTAGATGGCGATACAAAAGGTGGAGTTGCCTTATCAGTAAGACACTTAACTAATGTTCCAATCAAATTTGTTGGTGACTCTGAACGTTTAGATGGTTTATCAGCATTCTATCCAGAACGTATGGCAGAACGTATTCTAGATATGGGTGACGTTTTATCAATTGCTGAAAAAGTAGAAGGAATAATTTCAGAGAGCGAAGCTGAAACACAAGCCAAGAAAATGCTAAGTGGTAAATATGACTTAGAAGATTTCCTAGCTAATTTAAAACAAATAAGGAAATTAGGACCTTTAGAAAACATTTTAAAGATGCTTCCACAAGCTCGTAAAATGGGACTTAATAACGTTAACATTGACCCAAAAGACATGGCACATGTTGAAGCAATCATTCTTTCTATGACACCTTATGAAAGAAAACATCCTGAAGTTTTAAAAGCAAGTCGTAAACAACGTATTAGTGCTGGTTGTGGACGTGACGTATCAGAAATCAATCGTTTATTAAAGCAATTTGAAGAAATGAAAAAAATGATGAAAATGATGAGCAGCGGAAACATGAAATTACCATTTTAATCAATAAAAATTTGCATATAAAAATACAACTGACAATGAATTTTTCATTGTCAGTTTTTATTCTAAATGTTATACTTTATATAAAGTAGGTGTAATACATGATAGAGAGAAGAATAAGGACATTTCAAATACTAGGTTTAATAATTGCCTTATCCAGCTTAACTTTAAGTATTGGAACACTAACTACAACATATGCCTATACTGGTATTGCCACAGTTTCAAAAGAAAAATATGAAGTGACAATAAAAGATGTAACAGATTTCTTTGAAGATGGCGAAAACATTACCATTGTAAAAAATCCTATAATTGTCAAAAATGATATTACCTATGGATTATCCCTTGGACAAGTAAACGAATATACAAAATTCCAATTTAATGTTGATAACACAGGAAATGTTAATGCAAAAGTAAAAGAAATAAACATAACAGGTCTTGAAGCATATCAAGATAATATAGAAATATCTATAAAAGGATTAGAAGTAAATCAGATAATCGAATCGAATGCTATTCAAAAAGTAGATGTTATAACAACATATAAAAATCCATTATTTGATGAAAATGAAAATATAATGCCTATAGCATTAAATGAAATAAATATTAATATTGAGTTAGAAAAAGAATAAAAAGGTGATTGAAATGAAAAAAACTAAGATAAAAGATTCAGATTTTGCTAAAATGGATCAAGTATATAATGATTTAGATAAACATGTAGATAGAAGTTTTTATTTTTATTGTTCATATAGTTTAAGAATAATAATTATGATTGCTTCAATCATAATTATTGGTTATTTATCTCTTAAATTCTACAATGAAAGTTTTACTAAAGGGGAAGAATCTACTTTAGAATATAGCGAAAGCGGAAATATCGATTATAATGTTAAGCTATTTGAAGATAACTTATTCGAAACAGGTACATTAAATCCAACAAATAATTATATATCTGATTTAGTGGATGATATTAGTACAGATTTTATATATCAATATAAACTAGATAAGACATCAGATATTTCATACTCTTATTATATTAATGCCATAATGGAATTAAAAGGGAATAGTAATGGCAATATTGTCTCAAAGAATGAATATGATTTAGTTAGTAAAATAGAAGAAGAAAAAGAATCTACTAAAGAAATAAATATTAAGCAAAATATCAACTTAGATTATGACTACTATAATGAATTAGCGAAATCTATTGAAAAACAATATGACAAAAATATTATTGGTAATTTAAAATTAATAATGTATATAGATGTTAAAATTGAAAATAACGATTTTAAAGAGCCAATTTTTCATACTCAAGAAATAGAAGTAACCATTCCTTTAGTATCAAGTGAAGTAACAGTTTCAATGGTAAAAAACATTGATAATCAAGGTATTGAAAGAGAAACAAAAAATGCTAAATTAATTAATAACATTACTTTATATATAAGTATTACTTTACTTATTATTGATACATTATTCTTATTGTTAACTTTAAGTTTCATTTTAAGAACAATTCCTAAAAAATCAAAGTATACTATTACTTTAAATAGAATCTTGAACAGTTATGATGATATGATTGTAAATTGCAAGAAATTACCACATTTTGAAGATTACAAAATAATTAATTGTGAAAGCTTCAAAGAATTACTTGATGCAGCCAACATCTTAGAACAACCAATCTTATATGCCGAAATAGTTAAGAATCAAAAAAGTATCTTTATTATATTAAATGAAAACAATTTATATAAATATGTTTTAAAAGAATGCGATATTGATTTCTAAGGTCCAAAAAGGACCTTTTTCTATTCTTAGAAATACCATACCTTATAGACTAATAATTTGAATTGATATAAATTATGAAATGTGTTAATATTTTTGTATAATAGGAGTGAAGTTATGAAATACATGAAAAAAATTTTAATGTTAGGAATGATGCTTTTATTACTAACAGCTTGTGGAGAGAATAGAGAAAGTGAAGTTATAAGTAAACTTAGTAATAAATATGGAAAAGATTTTGGTGTTAGCAAACTATATTCTGTAAAATTTGGACAATCTTATTATAATGCAATAGCTTATCCATTGGATGATCCAAATCTTAAGTTTGACGTTTCTATTGATACGAAAGATGAAAACTTTTCTGACGAATACGCTGAAACGTATATTTGTAAAAAGATATCTAATGTAATAGAAAATAACCTTAACTTAACAGGAGATTATTATATCTTTACAGATGGCAATGGACCTCAACCATATGCAGAAAGTTTAGTTGAGTCAATTGAAGAATATTACGATTTGAATCATAATAATTCGTTTAATGTTAGCCTTTTTACTACAGAAGAAAATGATAATTTATATGATTATGATAGCTTGTTTGCTGGTCTTAGTTATTTAAATATTTCAGCTGATATTTATCTTATAAACCAAGAGCAATTGAACGAAATTAGAGATTATCATCTAGAAACGGGAAAAGGACGTACAGATTATAAATTTATTGAAATAACTAAATCTTATAATGTTAACAGAGTAGAAAAGAATAAATATAATTAATCTATCTTGTATAGTTCTAAATAAATTTTAGATTGTCATAAATACCACTTATTTGACATCATCCTTTAAAGTAGTTTATAATTAACTCAGGTGAGATATTATGAAAATCGAATCAGTTGAATTAAAAAACATGGCAGTAAGAACTAGCCAATATCCAGAAGATAATAAGGATGAATTCCTTTTAGTGGGAAGAAGTAACGTCGGTAAAAGTTCATTTATAAATACAATCATTTCACGTAAAAACTTTGCTAGAACGAGTAGTACTCCAGGTAAAACGCAAACATTAAACTTTTATTTAGTCAATGAGAATTTCTATTTGGTTGATGTGCCAGGCTATGGCTATGCTCAAGTAAATAGAGATACACAAAAGAAATTTGGTATGATGATTGAAGAATATCTTAAGAGTCGTAAAAACTTAAAAAGAGTTTTCTTACTAGTTGACTTCCGTCATAAACCTAGTGAAGACGACTTACTTATGTACAACTTCATGAAATACTATAACCTTGGTGTAACTATAGTAGCAACAAAATATGATAAAGTAGGTCAAAAAGACCGTGCTAAAGCAGATAAACTATTAAGAGAATCATTTGATTTAAAAGATGGGGACAATATAGTATTATTCTCATCAGTGACTAAAAAAGGGAAAGAGGAAATATACTCAATAATTAAAAATTGCTTACAATAAAATGTAAGCTTTTTATTTTTTTTGTTGACAAGTGTAAAAAATACGCATATACTTATAACAAGAATTGATTATAATATGGCCATATATCATTCTTAATAAGAAATTAGAAGGAGTAGTGTATGAATTTAAAAGATTATGTTTTTGTTTTAGGAGAGTACCATTGTGATAAGCATTGTCCTTATTGTATTGCCAAAATGAACAAAAAAGAGACTTTAAGTTTTGAGAGAGAATTAGAAATTTTGCAAAAAAAATTAGAAGAATTTAAAGAAAAAAATATTAAAATTAAAAACTTTATTTTATCTGGAAATGGTGAGCCATCACTTTATAAATATGACGAATTAAAAATGATAAGAGATATTGTTATGAGTGCAAATGTATTTGAAGATTACAGAATCCAAACTTCTGGTAACTTATTTATGGATAAAGAAAAGTTAAGTTTATTTGATTCTTGGTTAAAGGAAATTACCGTAATTACAAGTAATCCTAAAGAAGACCAAGAATTTTATAATTATAAGAAGAATTATTTAAGTTCAAAAAGTTTTCTGTCTTCAAATAGAATCAGAGTCAATATAGTTGTATTAAAAAGTAATTTAGACAAACTAAATAAAATGATCGACTTTTATGATAATCTAGATAATGTTGAAACCATCGCTTTAAAAATACTAGACAATAGTTTAAACAATTCTGAAGAAAGTAACTGGATAAGTAATAATGCTATTAGATATGAAGATATTAATAAAATAATAAAAGTAATAAACGAAGATTATAAATTTCTAAATTTTATTAACAAAAGATTTATTTATGAGACAAAAAATAAAAAGAAACTGACAATTCACTATTCAGAATCTAATACTTATGATGTATTTAATTTAAATAAAGAATACAGTTTTCATAACCGAAAAATAAAGAAAGGGATATATGGCGAATTTTCCAAGATAGAAGAAGAGCTAGATGAAGCAAAAGAAGCTTTAGAACAAGGAAACAAGTTAATGTTTTTAATTGAATTATCAGATATAATTGGCGCTATTGAAGGTGTAACAGAGCACCATGGTTTAGACTTAAATGACTTAATTAAATTTTCTAATAAAGTAAAGGAGAGTAAGACCTATGAGTAAATACTATGTTAAAGATGGAATCTATTATTTAGACTATGATCTAAGTAAATTAGAGTTTGAATTATTTAGAGAATTTGAAGACATGTTACTTGAAAAAGGATATAAGTATTTATCTTTACCAAGTGCTGGAAGCTGGGAAGTAATCGAACGACAAGAAGTTGTAACGAAAGAATATAGTTTAGGAATAGATGAACGTCAAGCTCTATTTGGTAGTGCTGAACAAGGCTTTTTAGAATATTTTCAAAACAGTGAAGTAACAGAGGAATGGTTTTTATTTTCGTTCAATGAATGTTTTAGAAATGAACAAAACTTAAATGGCTTAAAATCATTAAGAGAGTTTAAAAAATTAGAACAATATTGCTTTTGTAAACCAGAAAATGCTGATAAATACTTTGATGAATTATTAAATAATAGTATCGAATTTTTAAAAAAACATAATATAGAATATCGTGTTATTGATAGAACTTTAGAAGACCCTGGATATCATATTAAAAAGTATGATATTGAAGTTAAAACAGAAATGTTTGGTTGGCTAGAAACCCATAGTTGTACTTATTTTGGTAATGAGCAAACAAAGAGATTAAATATAAAAGGTGGCTTTCACACAATATCTAATACAGGAATTGCTTCACCTAGAATTTTAATTCCTTTTATCGAAAAGATGAAGAACGCTCCAAATAATAATATATAATATCTTATTTTACAAATGTCTTTTAAAAAGGATTATTTTACTTAATTTAAAAAGTATGTTACAATAATGCCTGTCAAAGGAGGGGTACTATATGAAAAAAACTGTCTGTTTAATTGGTCGTCCAAACGTTGGAAAAAGTACCATTTTCAATAAACTTATCAAAGAACAAAAATCTATTATCCTAGATACTCCTGGAGTAACAAGAGATCGTATATATGGTGATGTTACATATCAAGATAAAACTTTTTTACTAATCGATACAGGTGGAATTGACTTAGGTGAAGGAGATTTTAACAAAGATATCAAAGCCCAAGCTGAAATCGCTGTTAACGAGTCAGATGTTATCGTATTTGTTTGTGATGGTCGCGAAGACTTAACAAGCAATGACTTATATATTCGTGACATGTTAATGAAAACAAATAAAAAAGTTATCGTTGCATTAAATAAATTAGATAACGTAAAAATGCAAGAAGAAAGAATATATTATTTCTATGAACTAGGTTTCGAATACGTAATACCAGTATCAGCTTTACATAGCTTAGGTTTCTCTGATCTTTTAGAAGAAATAACTTCTGACTTTACTTATACTGAAGAAAAACCTGATAATACTTTAAAATTCTGTATTATTGGTCGTCCAAACGTCGGAAAAAGTAGTTTAGTAAATGCACTTCTTAACGAAGAAAGAGCCATCGTATCTAATATTGCTGGTACAACAAGAGATTCTAGTGATACTCGCTTCCGTTATAATAACGAAGATTATATTGTTATAGATACTGCTGGAATGCGAAAACAAGGTCGTATTTATGAGTCAATTGAAAAATACAGCTTATTACGTAGTTTAAAAGCAATCGATCGTTCTGATGTTTGTGTCCTAGTAATAGATGCCTCTACAGGTATAATTGAACATGATAAACATATTGCAAGTTACGCTATTGAAGCTGGTAAAGGTTTAGTTCTTGTTGTTAACAAATGGGATACTATCGAAGATAAAGATAAAGCTATCAAAGAATGGAAACTATTATTAAAAAACGAATTCCAATTCATGACTTATGCTAAAATAGTTTTCTTATCAGCTCTAACTAAAAAAAGACTACATACATTAATGCCTGAAATAATTAGTGCTTATGAAAATAATCGTCGTGAAGTTAAGACATCATTATTAAATAATGTTATTAATGACGCAACTAAATTACATGAACCACCAGGATACAAAGGTAAAAAACTTAAAATTTACTTCAGTAGTCAAACAGGTATCTGTCCTCCTAAATTCACTTTTAGATGTAACAACAAAGGCTTAGTTCACTTTAGTTACGAAAGATATCTTGAAAATACTATAAGAAACAACTTTGACTTTACAGGAACTCCTATCCAATTACAATTTAAAAATAGGGGAAGTAAAGACGAAGACGACGAATAATTAAACAAACAAAAAGTTTCTAAACCATTAGGTTTCAGAAACTTTTTTCTTTCCCAAAATCAAACTTAATAAAGTAATACCAATACAACACATAAAGAAATAATTCTTATAATATAAAACATTAACATAATTCTTATTTAAAATTAACTCATTACCTAAAAATATCAAAGCTAATATAGTTGCGAAAAAATATACATTTGTATTTTCTTTAAGAACTTTCGTGCATATAAGTCCACCAATCGTTAAGTTAACTACCCAATCCATTACTAATATATTTTCGATATTACTAATATAGTTAAAAATGTTTATCTTCTTTAAAATTAAATATTCAGGAAATCTAACTGTCATGGCAAATTCTGCTCCATAAATTCCTAAAATATAAAACATTGTTAAAATAGTAATAAGACATCCTAATATATATCCAAATCCAACATCTTTAAATTTTAAATCATCTTTATAATTTAATAACAATAAATTAGGCATTAATGAGGTAGCTGCAAATATCAAAATACCTTTGATAACAACCCATAAACTTGTTTTAAAAATAGGTAACAAATTATAAAGATTTACCAAATAAATTAAAGCTAACAAACCAATTATTATCATTGTTAAGCAGAATGGATAAAATATTTCACTTACTCTTGATACGACTTTAAGTTCCTTCGTCGATCCATATAAAAGAACAACAAAGAAAGCCCCCATAATAAATATAGTTGGTGTATCAAAAAGTAGATAAGTTCCAGTTAATGTTGTAATAGCTAATAATCCTGTTGTTAATGTCGCAATACTTATTAATATCGAAGAGGTTTTTCCAATACTTCCTTTTTTATAAAATAAATATAATAAAAAATATCCAAGAAGCATTCCTAAAAAACTACTAATAAGCAGATCATTCTTACTAACATTAATAAGTGAACTAAAACCAACTCCTAAAAACAAAAATCTTGTTAAGAAGAAACTCAAAATAATATATTGTCTTTTATTAATCATGTATTGCTTCATATATAGCTCCATTTCTAGATAACTTTATATCGACATTAACTTTATAAGGAATCTCATCTACTTCTTTCCCAAAAATCCTATAGTACAAATCTTTCATCCCAACTAAATCAGAATCATTATCTAAAGTCTCTTCCAAAAACTCCATAACTTCATTATATACAGTCTCATTAATTTGATCCTCAATAACGGAATAAGTTTTATATTTCGTTAAATCTTGATCAGGATTAACTTTCTTAATCTTACTCATTCCAGTTATATTAATTTCTATCAAATCCTTTTTTATATCATATTTAACATCTTTATTAAAAATATTAACTACTGTATCATCATTATCAAAATCCAAATTATTTCCTTTAAGTAATAAGAATCTATATATCTTACTATCAATCTTGTCAATCATCTTCGCTGTTTGAAAATAAGCTATCTGCTCAATTACAACATTCTTATCATCAAGTTCAATATAGGGTAGAGCGATATCCTTTCTCTTATTAGTAATATTACTTACAATAATATCTATATTATCTAACTGTGCAGTATCAACATTGTATCGAATCGTATCAACAATCAAACTACTAATTGAATCTTCTTCCAAATCAGTATTTAGAATTTCTTCTGGATCCTCAGCAATTACGGTAAAAAAAGTCGAACTCATAGTTACATCTCTAAGCATGTAATCTACGACATCATTAATCCCGTTCTTAGCTAAATCCTCGCTAATAATAAGTAAATCAACATGTTTAAAATAAGCTTTCTTTCCTGAATTATTAGTTGCTTTATTTATGGCATTAGCAAGTATTCTATCTTTAGCAGTAATAACATTAGTTTCCATTGAAATACCTGACTCACTCTTTGTACTTTTAACCATTTCTAAATTAACAACATACTCATCGTCTTCATAAGATATACCAATTCCATTAACAATATTCATATCACTTAACTCTTGATAATCATAACAACCTGTTACAAAAAACAAACAAACTATTAGTAGAATTACTTTTTTCATGATTTCACCCTTGTCACATTATTTGATAAAACTTTACTTCTCTTAGTTTCTTTATTTTTCTTTAAAATTGTTCTAAAGAAATATGGCTTATCAAAAGGAGCAATTGGATATAGATAAGGTTCTCCAAAAGTCTTCATCGAAGCTACTTGTAGCAGTAATAAGAAAATACCAAGCATTAAACCATATAAACCTAATATTGTTGATATAAATAATAAAAACAATCTATAAGATCTAACTCCATCTATAATATCACCACTATTAAAGACTAAACCTGTAATAAAAGTAAGACCTATTATAATTATCATAATTGGACTAGCAATATTTGCTGAAACAGCTGCTTCACCTAAAATCAATGCTCCAAGAATTGAAATCGAACTACCATAATTGGAAGGAAATCGAATATCACTTTCTCTTAAAATAGAACAAACGAGTATCATAAATATTGCTTCAAAAGCAGAAGGGAAGGGAACACCACTTTTGGCGGACTGAAAAGCTAGTAACAAGTTGAGTGGTATTGTCTCTGGATTATAATTAATTATTGAAATATAAAGTCCAGGTAAGATAATTGTTATGATTAAACACACAAATCTAAGTAACTTCAAAAAATTTACATTAATCGCTTTAACATATAAATCTCCTTGTGGATTAATAAAATCAGCAAAGAAAGCAGGCATTATAAGAGCATAAGGCGAATTATCAGCAATTAAAACTATTTTTCCTTCTAGTAGAGAGGTACAAACCTTATCAGGTCGTTCCGTCTTCATAAGTGTCGGCAAAGTAGACTTAGTATCTCCAATATAAGCATGTAACGACTCAATATCAATTAAACCATCAATATCTATACCTTTAAGTCTTTTCTTAACTTCATTAACATGCTTTTTCTTTGCGATATCACTTACATACAAGAGACTTACTTGTGTCTTTGTCTTTCTTCCTAAAGAAAAATCTTCAGTAACAAGATTATCTGTTCTAATTCTTCTTCTAATAAGTCCTAAGTTCATTTGAATATTTTCATTAAAAGAATCCTTTGGTCCATTAACAGAAGGTTCTGAAGTAGGAGTACTAACTGATCTAAATATATTAGCTTTACACTCGCAAACGAGCATATCTTCTTCATTATATACAAGTGCAAATCCCGACATTAAGAAGTCTTTAATCTTATCATAATCGGTTTCGAAAACAACATTAGGTCCACTAACAATATCTTTAAGAAAATAGAAATCTTTTCCGATAGTTAAATTTTTTAAGATAAATTCATTAACTGCATCACTACTACATAAACTCTCTAAGAAAACAACATGAACATTTCCAATATTTTTATATTTTAAATCTTTAGTTTCATTAAAATCTTTTTTTAATCTTTCATACATAAGTCTTCACCAGTAACTAGTATTACCAATTTTTACTAAGTTAAACGTAATACTTCTATATAGCTAATTTATAAATCAAACGAATCATTATAAAAAGGCCGTTAAGGCCTTGATATATATATATATATATATATATATTATACTTGTATAGTAGGATAGTCACGATATACAAGTACATAAGTGACTTTCTAATGATGTAGGAAGTATATTATAGT
>OOIH01000066.1_pt1 | contig 35553 bp, 37 predicted proteins | sample 1691801 | NCBI WGS metagenome assembly OOIH01 (sample SAMEA1061690, study PRJEB22710) | metagenome
GCCCTGATCCTGGGCCAAGATGGAGACGGCCGTGTCAATGTCTACATTTCTTTCCTTGCTAATCTTCGCCAGCTCTTTTCTCATAGTATGGAATCGGTTGTTCTTTAGTTCTTTCATGTTCATTCTCCTTTTTCTAAATCATCTAACCTGTGGTTGGCCACCTTGATCTTTTCCTCCAAAAGAGCCTCCCGTTCTTCCAGCTTGTATGTCCTCTCTACCACCTTGTTGTGCTTGTCCACCCGCTTTTCCAGCTCCTCCAGCCGATAGGCAATGATCGCCGCACTCTTCCGGTTGGCCAGGTACGCTCCCAAGAGCGTACCCGCCAAGCTCAACACTGCCACAATGATGCTCTCTGTCATGGTGCCGCCAGCTCCGTTTCAGCCGTCTCTGCCGCAGCTGCCATAGCCGCCTCGTATTCCTCCACGGCCGCCTCCCGCCAGTTTTCCTGACTGTCGCCGACACCCAGATATACTACCGTCCCCCAACTTTCGCCGTTTGTCAGCATCTTTCCCTTTTCTGCCTCCAGCTTTGTAAGTGTTATCTCTTTTGTCGTCATAGCGTCAATGTCCACCCCTTTCCTGTTGCAATCGCCTTCTCCGCATCTGTCAGCTCTGAAACTCCCGGATTTCCCGTCAGTGTAATAGCCTTGCTGCTCGTGATAGTCGGCAGACTGTTAAAAAACTCCACCAACGCCGTATGCCCCAGGGAGCAATCTTTGAGTGAAATCGCGCATCCAGTCCATCCTGTCACCGTAGGGTCTAATTTCAAAGAAATAAGGCTGTTGGAATATTGGAGTATGTTGCTCATAGTTGTTACCTTGCTTGTATTCAGCTGCGGTATCTTCATAAGAGAATCACAACCGTAGAACATCCTGGTCATGTTCGTTACTTTGCTTGTGTCTATCGGCGGTATTTCCTCAATTAGTTGACAACCGCTAAACGCGTAGCCCATATTCGTTACTTTACTTGTGTCCAACTGCGGTATCTTCTTAAGTAAATAGCAATCACTGAATGTATAGTTCATAGTCGTTACATTGCCTGTATCTATGTCTGGTATATCCGTGAGAGAAACGCAATAGTAGAACATTTCGCTCATATTGGTTGTATTACTCGTGTCCAACAGTGGTATCTCCTTGAGAGAATAACAGCCGTAGAACATTCTGCTCATATTCGTTACTTTGCTTGTATCCATTTGCGGTATCTCTGTGAGAGAATTGCAATTATAGAACATTTCCTGCATATTTGTCACACTGCTCGTGTTCATCTGTGGTATCTTCATAAGGGAAGAACAGTTGTAAAACATCCTATACATGTTCGTTGCCTTGCTTGTATCCATTTGCGGGATCGCCGTAAGAGAATTGCAATTATAGAACATTTCCTCCATATATTTTGCGCTGCTTGTATCTAACTCCGGAATCTTTTTGAGAGAATAGCAGTTTTTGAACATATCCGACATGTTTGTTGCCTTGCTTGTGTCCATCTGTGGTACTTTCGTGAGAGAATAACAGTTTATAAAGATTCCCCTTATATCCAACACACTACTCGTGTCCAGTTGTGGCATCACAGCAAGGCTGATGCAATTTGCAAACATATACATCATATCTTTTATTCCTGTAGTCTTTAGCTGTGGTATCGCAACAATACTTTTACAATAATTAAACATATTTGCCGCATACAGCACATTGCCAATTTCCAGCACCGGTATGGTAATAAGGTTTTCGCAGTATGAAAACATTTCGCTTGCTTCCCCGCTTATCTTTGCTGCATATACTGAACAAAATTTTAATTTTGACAAGGAATAACCCGCGCCGCCACCATGCATCATCTTGAAAGTACCGTTTGGCAGATTGTAGGACACTTCTACAATATTCCATGAAACAAAATTAAAAGGACTTGTTTTTTTACTATGTGTTGCCTGTTTGAAATTTGTAATAGTACTGCCACTCACCTTGATCATGCACTGGGCCATGCCATTGCTTGTCACATGTCCCCAGTCTGACGCTGCCAGTTCTGCCTCGTAGGTAGTCCCGCTGGTCACGCTGGTTTCACTGATCGGTGAAAACGCGCCATTTGCCATCGTCCCCAGCTCCACCTTGTAGTTTCCTGTACACGTCGCTGTAAATGCAATCAGGCTAGTCACGCCTACCACTGGGATGTGAAACAGCAGATATACCTCGTCCGCCTCCGGCACCGGCATGGGCAGCCAGTCCTTGGGCCTCCGCTCTGCATACACCTGCTTCGGGTCCAATGGCTCCGCTACTGTCCCGCCACCGCTGCCACCCATCTCAATGGCCTCAATAGCCGCCGCCATCTGTCCCGGTTTGTAGGTATCTGTCCCGCCGGTCTTTTTTCGGATCGCGTTGGCAATGGCCTGCAAGCTGCTATTTTCTACAAATACATCGGCCATCAGTAGCTCACCTCGTTTCCGTCTGTTACGCTCACCCATTGGACGTCATAGTCTGCGGCGGTTGCCTTTTGTAAAAACTGCCCTGCCGTACCGCCCGCCGGTAGTCTGCCTGTATCCACATACTGCTTCGTCGTCAGGTCGTTGTCATTCTCTACTGCCGCCGGCGCCTCTGCCGTGCCAACACTGACCTTGCCGGCGTACCACGCATTGCCGCTCCAATCTAAAGTGTGGGCATTGGACCGGCTTGTGTCGCTGTCTCCGTTTCCAACGATAAACAGGTGGCCTTCTCCCCAGTCTGCCGCTGGCTCTTCAATATTCTCTGCACCACATACAAACTGATAATCATGGGCTATCGTTCCGGCTCCGAAAGCCAAAGCACCATAGCCGATTGCTGCAGATGTTTCTCCAATCGCGATTGCCGCATCGCCATTGGCCACTGCACCCGCTCCGAGAGCGATGGCCCCATAGCCGGCGGCGCTGTTGGTATCCCCCATAGCGATTGCTCCGGTCCCATTGGCCGTGTTTTGGGTTCCAATCGCAACCGAATAGTTTCCCGCTGCAGCGTTAAACCTGCCGGCTGCTAGCGTTGCATTTCCTGTCGCCGTGTTGCGATCGCCAAGACACAAATTGCCGTTGGTGTCGCCTTTCATCGCGTAGGCATATGCCGGTTTACTCCCAACATCTGATACTTTGATGATCTTTTTATTGTCGGGGTCTATTTCCGTCACCAATGCGGCGGTCAGTTTGTCGGTAGTGGTAACATTATGCTCCAAAATGATCTCGTCGCCCACATTGACCCGCAGCGTCGCCTTTTCCAGCGTCAGGGTATTGGTCTGTTTATCAAATGACAACACCTTCACTTTGGTGCTATATCCCGCCAGATTGTTGTTCCCCATCGCCAAGCTGGAATGGCCCACAAAATTATTATCTCTGCCAATATCTACGCCGTTTGTGAAGTTAGGCTGTGTCACAGCCGCCGCGCTACCATCTTCGCCAATCATCACCGTCTGGCCCGCCTCACCGGTCAGCTTTTTCTGTAAAATGCCTGCGTGCGCATCTTGGCTTTCGTTATGAGCTGCCACTGCCGATGACGCCAAATTGTCCACATACTGCTTCGTCGTCAGGTCGTTGTCATTCTCTACTGCAGCTGGACTTTCCGTCGTGCCAGCACTGACCTTTCCTGCATACCATGCGTTGCCGTTCCAATCTAAAGTGTGGGCATCGGACCTTGACTGTAGTGTTCCATTCCCAACGATATGTGCATAAGTCCCGGACTTGTCAGATACATTAAACATTCCCTGCACATGTTGACATAATCCGTAGGCAGTAGTGCCTTGTCCCTCTGCGTGGGAAGCTCCGCCGCTTGCTTCACTCCATTCACCCTCTGCATGGGAACTGTTCCCGCTGGCTGTCGTTTGATAGCCTTCTGCATGGGAATAATCGCCGCTTGCAGTTGTTCTTTGTCCTTCGGCATGAGATTGATCTCCATTTGCCATAGTATCAAAGCCTTCAGCATGGGATTCACTTCCGTCAGCCATTGTGCCTAACCCCTCGGCATGGGAATTTCCACCACTTGCTGTTGTGCTTTGACCCTCTGCGTGAGAGTATTCTCCACTGGCTACATTCCCTGCCACCGCTTCTATGTTGTTTTCATAAAACTCTCTCTGCCGATAATCGTTAAAAATCTCTGCACCCTCGCCCGCTGTAACTATTGTACCGAGCGTGGGTTCTACGCTCTGTCCCGCTATCGACTGGCCGACGCGGGAAACTTCCAGCTCCGCAATAGACGCCTCCAAACTCTGGTCTTTCTCTGTTAATGCATCTATCTCTACTTTCGTGGCCAATGTTCCCGCCAAGTTATCCACATATTGTTTCGTTGTCAAATCGTTGGTATTTTCAACCAATGCCGGCGCCTCTGCCGTACCGGCGCTAACCTTCCCGGCATACCATGCGTTACCGTCCCAGTCCAGCGTGTGAGCGTTAGATCGCTCTGTGTCACTATTACCGTTTCCGACAATGTGGGCATAGTTTCCACGCACATGTCCAGACAAACTTGCGTCCTGCGGTTCATAGCCATCTGCAATATTGTATTCGCCTTGTACATGCTGCGCCCGCCAAAAAGCCTGTGTGCCAACCCCTTCAGCGTGGGAGAAATCTCCACCTGCCCGCAAGTAAATGTCTGGCTGTATTTCGCCCATACAACCGCCTTCTGCGTGAGCAGCAAACCCGTCAGCTATTACACAACACCCTTCTGCATGGGAGTAATTTCCATTCGCTGTAGTAAAATACCCTTCTGCATGTCCAGCATCTCCACTTGCCCATGTCTGCTGTCCCTCTGCATGGGAGTAGTTCCCACTTGCTATTGTATTCAGCCCTTCTGCATGGGCAGCATATGAATTGACACTTGTATGGCTTCCTTCTGCATGAGAGGCCTCACCCCAGGCACTCGTTCCAACGCCTTCTGCATGAGCGCCATCACATGAATAAGAATAGGACCCAGCTACTGTTTCTTTCCCCTCTGCATGAGAACCGTCTGACAATGCGCGTGTTTCAATTCCTTCTGCATGGCCGCCCTCTTTTCGAGCTGCGGTGCCACTTCCTTCTGTATGGGAATAATTCCCGATGGCCGTCGTCCTAGACCCTTCTGCATGGGAGTGTACTCCACTTGCAACATTTCCACTATGCGCTGCGCCCGTGTTAAGATACGTCCGTTCCGTATAGTCGTTAAAAATTTCTGCGCCTTCTCCAGCAGTAATCATCGTACCGGATGTAGGCTCTACGCTCTTTCCCGCCATGGACCGACCAACGCCAATAGTTTTTGTCTCTTCTAAAACTGCCTCTGCCCCAGCTTGGGCCTTTTGCGCAGCAGACTTCGCTATTTCTGCCCCTACCTGTGCCGCCTGGGCTAGTTCCGCGCTTTCCGCCGCCTCCTGGGCCGACTGCTGCGCCTGTTGTGCTGCCGCTTCCGATGCTGCCTGGGCTTTCTCGGCTTCTGACTGGGCATACTCCGCTTTGCTTCTGGCCGTCTGGGCGCCAACTTGTGCTAACTCTGCCCCTGTCTTGGCACTTTCCGCCGCTGCTTGAGCCGCCTCTGCCTCCCGCGCGCTTCTGGCCGCCGCAGCTTTGCTCACCTGGGTCTCCATAGCATTGACAAATGCCATATTTCTGTCTTCCGCAGCTTCCTTTGCACTGGCTGCCGCCGCCCTTTCACTCTCCGCCGCCGCCTGCTGGCTCTCCTGCGCCGCTTGGGCGCTTTGGGCCGCCTGCTGGATCGTACCCTTAATGGTGTCGATCTGCACCTGCAGCTGCTCGGCCTGGGTAGGCGTCGGGTCAGTCGGCTCCCCCGCCTCCAGGCAAATGGGCGCCGCATCGACCCATAGGGTCGTCTCCAAGGACCGCTGGCGTCTGCCCTCCTGGTAGCCATCAACAATAAAGGTGAGTTCTCCTGCCTGCTCCAGCGGCTCGCCGGGAATGGGAAGGCAGTAGATGCGGGTACTCTCGGCGGCATTTTCTAACAGGTCGGCCGTCAATACACGCTTCACTGGGTCTTCCATCAGCGCATTCCAAAATGTCACCGTTTTGGCGTAGCTGTCCCAACTGGGGTCAAACTCGATGCGCAAAGTCTTGGCATTGGCCTCGTGCTGCACGCCTGCGTGCTTGTTGTCCTTTGTCAAATAGCTGCCGTTTATCTTAATTTCGATTGTTCCTGCCATCGTCATACCTCGCTGTCAAAAAGGAGGCAGCGGCAAAAGGCCGCATGCCCCCAGGTCGGTGTCTTCTTCCCCTCCAACGCTTCTCCGCCTTCGGGCCTGTCCTCCTTGAAACTGCCAGTTCGCAGAGGGCTATAAAATTAAAGGTCTGCAATATGCGTCGCCTTCATAGATTTCTCGATCAGTTTTGTTGTCTCATAGTCCTGCATCTCGCTCTGGTCTAAAAGCTCGGCAAACTTTCTTTTGATTTTGACGCGCTCGCCGCGCTTTATGTAGCAGTTTTCATCACCCACCGCCACATACACGTCGTCGGCATACTTGCCGCTGCCCTTAAAGAGCTTCACCTCAACGTATTCGTTCCAGTAGTCTTCACGCTGCTTGCGCAGCTCTTTTTCCTCCTGGCTCATCTCCCCTTTGGCAGCTGCCTGGGCCTGCTCCACAATGAGTTTGGCCTGCTCCTGGGCCTTTTGGAGCATCCCCTCGATCTGTTTCTGCACAGCTTCAAGGTCCATAGGTTCCATTTTGGTCTCCTTTTTCTCAGCCATATCGTCACTCTCCCTCTCACTTTTTTCCGCTTCCGCCTACGGCGAAAGCTCCGACCGTTCGCGGGTCGTTCCATCTCCGGCCTAAGAACCGCCGCGTTGCGGCGGTTGGCCTCCGAATCGCCCGCCTGCGGACGGGTGTCCTCTCCCCACAAGGCTGTCGCCTTGCGGGGGCCCCATTTCGTGCTGCAGTTCGGTGTCTCCCCGTCAAGGGTCAAGCCCTTGCGGGGGCCCCATTACGGGGCCCCTTTTGTTGCGGAAGCCCGTTAGTTATTCGCTGTCGGATTGCTGGTGGAAGTGGACTCGATGCGGACCATAAACTGCTCCACCAGCCGCTCGGCCACCTTGGTACCCTTCCAGCCCACGGTTGCTCGCTGATTCAAGGCGTCGGAAGTGCCGGCGGAGCCCAGCTGCTTGACAATGTGCTCCAGGCCGCCGCCCTCGATCTCTGTGACGCCGTAGGCGTTGTCGCCTAAAACAAGGGTAGCGTAGACCGCCCGCTGGGAAGCAGTAGCCGTGCCGGAGGACTTGTCCTTGGCCGCCTTGGCCCAAACCTTGGCCTCTGTGGTCTCCACAAAGCGCACGCCGGCGATCTTGCCGATCTCGCCCTCGTACCAGTCGGCAGGATCACAGTAGGTCCGCACGTCTTTCCATTCCGGGTCGTTCATCAGGTCATAGGAAACGTCCGGGTGGATGATGGCCACAAAGCTGTCACCAATCTTCTCTGCGTTCTGATTCTTCAGCATCCGGACCGCCTTTTTGATGTCGTCTACACTCAAATAGCAGTTGTCTGCCGCCGTGGCGCTACCGCCCACTAAGTCCTCTCTTGCCGACACGCCGCCGGAGTAGAGCACATTGGTGCCACCGCACAGCACTTCTCTTGTAATGGTGTCCAGGGACTGGCCGGCCTGATTGCCCAGGAGCTTGGTGGCCTGGACCATGGTGTTGTCGATGGCCGTCATCTGGAGCATATCCGAAATCGTCACATAGCCGCCGTACTGGGCCACCGTCGCCTCTACTGTAGTAACAGTCAGGCTCTGTCCGTCGGGAGTCACGCCTTCTGTCAGGGCTGTGGTCAGCTTCGGCAAGGGGCTAAATTTGCGGAACTCAATGGTCTTGCCGCCGTTTTTCGGAATGGGATGCTTCTGGCCAAACTGGTCGTGGACCAGCTTGGGAGCAGCGTTGTCGATGAGATAGTCGCTGTAGTAGGTCTTCATCTCCGAAGACAGGCTGGACGCGCCAGTCGTCTGGGTGTTGGGTGCGGTTGTCGTTGCGTCAGCAAAAAGCTGAAGATCGTATGTATCGTTGTGCATCGTCTTTTCCCCTTTCTAAATTGGTAAAAATTAAAATCGAATTTTTTCTCCCCGTCTTGCCCGCCTTGCGATCTCCGCCCGGTCTGCACGGGTCAGATGGGAAACGTCGCTTTTAATCACAGCGGCGCTTTGGAAGGATGTCCCATTTTCACTGGGACGGGCCGCCTTGGCCTTGATCCTGGCCTCTACCTGCTGGCCGGCCGTCTGGGCAGCCGACCGGGCCGCTTGCTCCTTGATCTCGTCCATGTGCATCAGCTCATATGCCTTCTGCACTGGGATGCCTGCCCGCAGCAGCCCTAAGAAGTCCCGGTCAGCGGACTCGCGTCTGAAGTCGAAGGACGGATATAGCGCTTTCACATCCTCCGCCTGGCGATACCACTGCTCCAGCTGCTGATTCATCCGCTGCTGGCCTTCTTCCCGCTGACGGATACGCCGCAGCTCCTCGTTCTCCCGCTGGAGCTTCTGCATGGCCTTGTACTGCTCCACCGTCATGCCCGCCTCTTCGGCTGCACTTTCCCAGTATTGGCTGTCATCCTCGATGGCCGCCTGGAGCTTGCCCAGATCGCCGTCTGCGATTTTGTATCGCTGCAGCAGCATATCCATAATGGGCTTTTGTGCATTGAGGCTGTTTTCTGTCTCCTTGGCCTGCTTGAAGCGGCGGTTAAAGTAGGCGTTGAATTTTTCTGTGTATTGGTCTTTGTACTCGCCTTCAATTAGCTCTTCAAAGGCTTTGCGCTTTGCTTCCTTGTCAGAAGGAACTTCGCTTTGTGAGGTCCCCTCTGGCTTGGTCATCACGCCTGAGGACTCGGCGCTACCTTGGCCTTTGCTCCCGGCATCGGAGCTTGTGGCGTCGGGCGCTGGAGCGTCCTCCTGCTTGCCGTACACCACATTGGATAATTCGCCCGATTTTTGCCGCCGGCCAGACCCTGTCGTCCTCGCAAAGTCCGCTTCTCTTTCCCCGGCGCAAGCGCCAGGCATCGCTCCACTTCCTTGCTCGTCCGCTCCCCACGAAACTACCGTTTCGCGGGGACCCCTTTTTTTCGCTCGCGGGCGGGTATCGCCTTCCCCATGAAACTGCCGTTTCGCAGAGTCCTCTTTGTCTCCAGCCACCGGTAAGTCGCTCTGTGTCGCCTGCATGGCGCCTTCGCCACCTTCCCCGGCGGCCGCGCCGTCTGCAAATAGCTGCAGGTCGATTTTGAGCAGGTTTTCGTTTTGCATTTGTCAATGCTCCTTTCTTCAGGGCCTTTCCCCCAGGTCAGCGTCGTCGCAAAGTCCATTTCGCTTTCCCCGGCGCAAGCGCCAGGTATCGCTCCATTTCCTTGCTCCATCTCTGCGCCAAGAGCCGTCGCTTCGCGCCGCTTGCGCTCCGAAACACCTCGCTGCGGCTCGGCGTCCTTTTCCCCACGAAACTGCCGTTTCATGGGGACCCCATTTTTACCGATGGGTTTCGGTCTGATTTTTTCGAGGTCTTTCCCCCAGGTCACGTCAGAGCAAGCTCCACATTCCTCACCCCGCCGCAAGCGGCAGGTCTCGTCCGTTTCGCTGCTCTTCCTTCCCGAATTGCACCCGCTATCGCTGGGCTGCAATTCGGTCTATTGTCAGGTCTGCACAGTCCGGATACTGGGCCGCGATCTGCCTAAAGCCTGTCACAGCCATGCCAAACACCGCAGACACCAACTGCGTTTTTTTGCAGCACACACAGACATATCCTTTGGCAACCGTCGGCTTTTCTCTGTAGATAGTCTGCGGCCTCTCCAGCTGCTCCAGATACCCCAACAGCGCTTGAATAATAGCCGATACGCCGGCGCATACGATGTCTCTTCCCTCTGGCCCATAGCCGGCGTGACCCTGTATGCGAAGCTCACACCAGCTATCGCCTTCTCTGTAGTAAATGTCAATCATTCATGCTGGGCATCGCGTTTTTCGCCAGCCTTTCGCCATAGGCAGTCATAGTGCTGGTCTGGGCCCGTTTTTGCGCTTGCCCCATACTCTTTCCCGCGACGCTTGGCCGTCCTTGGCCGCCATGGCCCATATTCTGACGCCCGCCTTCCGGCAGACGCGGTGCATCCCGGAGCTTTGCCTGCCTATCCGCTTCCTCTCCTCCACGGCCAGCCCCATTCTGGCCGCCCATCGCGTCTTGCCCCGCAACAGTTTGAATGAGAGCCGCCATCTTGGCCATCTGCTGCTGCATTTGGGCCATCTGGTTTTGCAGCGTCTGGCCCTGCTGGACGGTGTCTTTGACCTTCTGCAATCCGTCAAAGTCCATCAGCTCCAGGGCCGCCATGGTCTGCTGGGCCAGCTGGGGATTGAAAAATCCCATCTGGTACAGCTCTTTGGCCAGCTCATTCTGGGCCATCTTGGAGTAGGGCGAACGCTTCTGGGGCCTTACCACAATGTCAAATACAGGTTTGCGGCTGGCCTCCATATACCCAGGCTCCAGCTCCTGGCCGGCGTAGGCCGGCGGCAGCGGCTGGGGACGGATGGAATCGTTTGAAAATTGGATGTACTGGTTTTCCCCTGTAGGACCTGTGATCCGGAACATCCTGTGTTCGTCATAAAACTGGCGGATCAGCTCAATGGCCAGGTAGCACTCCTGGGTGTACGACCGATAGGAGGCGGCGATCATGTCGCGGCTTGTCTTGTTGCCCGCCTCTTGCAGCGCCGCAATGGCCGCAGCCGCCGTGACGCCGCCGGAGGAAGACCCCTGGCTCACGTCCCGGTTGGAGGATGTCTCCTTCAGCTCGTCGATCTTCATCTGCAAGACATTCAGCACATTGCCGCCCACCTGCTGGACCTGCAGAGGCTGAATGTTTGCGATGTCGCCCTCGTATTCCACCAGAGGGTCCGACCAGTCGAGAAACTGCTCTTTGTTGATGCCAGCGCTTTTTTTCACCATGTATCGCACCTTGGCGCTCATCATGGAGTTTTCCAGGATCACCTGGCTCATCTTGTCGATGTAAAGCTGGGGCGATTTCATAATGGCGATGTATCCAAAGCCTACCGGCGTCCCCTCTTCCGGGAACAGCACATCAAATAGGACCGGGTATCGGCCGTGGTCGTAAAAACCGCGGTCTCGGTACTCGTCTTCATTCTCGCTGGCGTAGAGAATCTCTCCTGCTGCAAACTTGCAGTAGTGGAGTAGGATTTTCCCTTCCGGCGTCCGCTTTTTGTAGTACCAATCGACTACAACTGTCTTGTCTGTAACGTCTACTGTGTCGTCGTAGACGTACTGCTTGACGTCGATGATCTGCCCGCCAGTCTTGCCCCGCAGCTGGGGATACTGCTGCTGCAAAAGGTCGCTATCCTGCAAGTCCACTACAAAGAGATTGCGGCTGGCCTGCAAGTCTGTAATGCCCGGCTCCCAGAAGATGTTCAGCATATCGATGAAGCGGACGTCTACATCCCCCATGCCGTCTTCTAAGTCTTTGTTCCAGAACACGCCCTTTGCCACCACGCCGTGTTTCAGCTTGTACCAGGCGCTTTGGGAGTATGTCTTTTCATATTCGTTTCTGTCAAAGACCACCGGTAAAATAGCGGATAAGGTGTCGGCGCCCTTTTCGTCCTGCTGCTCTCTTGGCAGCACGTTGGGCTCCGGGTAGTTGTCCATGATGTCGGCGTGCTTGTTGGCGATGGAGTTGAAGAGCCAGGCCGAGGTAGGCTCCGGTCTTTTCTCCTCGCCCTGCATCTGGTAACTTCCCTTGCCTCGTATTACGTCCCAGTGGCGAAGGCGCCACCAGCGCTCTTCCTCGACAATCCGGCTTTCCAGATTGCGCTTGCCCTCTTTGTACTTTTTCAGTGTGGCAATGGCCCTGGCGATGTCTTTTTTACTCAGAACCTGCGCCGGCCCCTGGCCCGTGGCCTGGACCATTGCGCCTACCTGGGCGCTATCTTCCCATGGAGCCCCGCCTGCCGTCCCCATCGGACCCACCTGCGCAGCCTTATCCGCCTGGGCCATTGCGTCAGTCAAGACCGACCTGCCCGCCTGCACCCTATCTGCCAGCGCGTCCCTGCTCACCGCTCCGCTTCTACCAGCTTGTGCCATCGCATCAGCTTCAGCCGGCAGCCCATCTGCCGCCCTAGCTGCTATGTCCGCCTGTGGCCGGTCCCTGGCCGGCGCTGCCAGAGCCATATCCTCCCGGCTCTCTGACGGCTGCCCGCCTCCAGCATCCTCTCGCCCAAGTCTCTCGTAAGGCCGGCCTGCCCCCTGCGCTTGAGCTTGGCCACCTCTTGCGCCAAGGCCCAGCTTCTGAGCCGCCAGGGCCAAATAGTCTCTTGGCGTTTTCCCCGCCCGGTTGGGCGTCAATCCCGGCCGCCCGGAATAGCTTTCGTCCATCTGTTTTCCTCCTCACAATGGCCCAGGCCACCTTCTCTTGCCCCTCCGGGGCAATTCACCTTGCGTCCGCTTCCTTTCCATCCGCCTGGTGGCGAATATCCGCTCCGTTTCCTTGTTCGATCTCCGGCCTAAGAGCCGCCCTGTGGGCGGTTGGCCTCCGAAACACCTCGCTGCGGCTCGGCGTCGTCTTCCCCACAAAACCCACTTTGTTGGGCTTCTGCGGGGTCCCCTAATATTTCCTGTAAAATGCGTACCGGTCCGGCTTTCCATCGTCATCCGCCCGTAACGGATCGTAGACTTCTGGCCTCCGCTCCAGCGCCTTGACCGGCTTCATGGGGTTGGCCATGCATAGGTAGCGCACCTCGTCCGCTACATGGTCTTCCTGTTTGGTGTCGATGTCCTCCGGCCTATTTTCATCGTATAAAAGCAGCGGAATTGTCCTGATAAACGCCTTGCAGCACGAAAAAACATACATCATGGGTACGCCGTCGGGGTCAAACTGCATTCTGTAGTGGACCTGCATCCAGCCCGGCAGCCGCTTGTGGTCCCCCTTTTCAAAGTAGACGCCGTGGCGCTCCGCCGTCTCGGCGATGGACACGCCGTGGCTGGCCTCCCAGATGGCCGGGTCCGCTACCCCTTGGATGCGCTTGCCCGCCAACCACGGGTGCTCGCACTCCAGCCGGTGGATTTCGGTAAATATCTCGTCCGGCGACCACTTGAGTCCCACATCCGCTTCCTGGGCCACACATCCGTATAGCTCCAGTATCCTGTAGAGCCTGCCGTCGTAGTCCACCGCCCACCAGCCGCAGGAGAAGGGCTTGGAGTAGCCAAAGTCGAAGCTGCGCCAGATAGGCCACTGGCTGGGCGGATCAAAGGGTGCGATGACGTGGGTCCACAGTCTGTCGTCATAGTGGTCAGAGTCGTTGCGAAACTCCTCGAATACCTGCCCTTCGTATACGTCCCAGCAGCCGTCCAGATGGGCCTTTCTCTTGTGCTCCGGCAGGGCCTTCAGCATATCCACATACTCTGGGTTTGCCTCCATGAGGACCTTGTTGTCGTAGATGCCCGCCTGGATAAACACATAGTCGTCTGGGTTTTCTGTCTCCTTAAAATTGCGGTCAATAAAGATTCTCTTGATGTACCCGTGGCCCACGCCGCCTGGGTTCATGGTGTAATAGACTCTGGGCTTAAAGTCTGTGCGGGTGGTGCGCAGGGACGTGCAGATGAAGGTGATCCACTCCTCCGGAAACTGGGTCGCCTCCTCAAAGATGATGAAGTCGAACTCCTGGCCCTGGTACTGTAGCAGGTCTCCATCGTTATCGCAGTAGCCAAGACTGAGCCTGCTGTCGTTGGGAAAGAGGAAGGCCCTTTCGTCCTGGTTGTATTTGGCATAGCCGTATAGCTCTTTGCGCAGCGGGATGATGTGGTTGTTGCGCAGCTCCGGCATGGTCCGGCGCAGAAGAAGGCCCCGCAGACCGTCGTAGCGCATACACAGCATGACTGCCTTGCGCCGGCCGGCCCAGCTTTTGCCGCCGCCTCGCGCTCCACCGTAGCCGATGTGCTTGGCCCTGGCCTGAAAGAAGGCCACCTGCTTTGGATTCGGCACTTCTTCCCGTAGGTGCCGGAAAATTAAAGGCTCCGTCGTCCTCACAACCTCCATATCCCTCGACCTGCCACAAGCGGCAGGTCTCGTCCATTGCGGTGTTCGTCCATCTCCGGCCCAAGCGCTACCGCTTCGCGGCAGTTGGCCTCCGTCGTCGAAAGAAACTCCATATTCGTTCCCTCCGCCTTGCGGCGAAGCTCGCTACATTTCGTTCTTTCATCTTCGGCCCAAGAGCCGCCGCTTCGCGGCGGTTGGCCTCCGAATCGCCCGCCTGCGGACGGGTGTCCTCTCCCCACAAGGCTGTCGCCTTGTGGGGTCCCCTTTTGCACCTGCGGGCGGGTGTCTCCCCACGAAACTGCCGTTTCGCGGGGTCCCCCTTATTTCGCCCACTCATCGAGTACCCCTTCAAATTTCACCACCTGGGTCCCCGTGGTCTCCACACTTCCGTCAATATCCAATGCCTGGGGGCTTTTTCCGTACCACATCTCGGCAAACCACCGCTCTATGTCCGCTTTCACCTTGACTGGCGTTTTCGGATCGTCGCACAGCCCCCGCAGCCTAGCAGGGGCCTGTTTTGCATAGTCCTTAAACTCGGCAGGTAGGGGAGCCCGGCCCCGCGGGTTGGCGTTGTTGCCCTTTCCAAATCTCCCCTTTGCATCTCGATTTGCTCCGGTTTCTTTCCGTTTAGCCGGCTGCTCTTCCATCGTAAGTCCCCCTTCCTATAGCTCTATCTCCATGATAAGATAAAAAATAGAGACCACAGCGACAACTGTCGCCGTAGCCTCTATCTTTTTTTGTCTGTTCTTCCCAGTATGTAATCTACGCTGACTTCGTAATAGTCGGCGATCATGCGCAGCGTGTCTGCCCGCGGCAGCCGCTCACCGCGTTCAAACTTTGCCAGAGTGCTTTTCTCTAAACCGATCAGCTCCGATGTGATGGCCATGGACTTAATCGGTCTTGTGTGGGTCTCTCTCAACTGCCGGAGCCTGCTGGCCAAACTATCCATGTTGCTTTTCTCTAGCTCGCAGTGCATCAGTGCCCCCTTCCCGGTCATTGGCCGCGGCCAGCAAACGCTCGATCTCCCTTGCCACTATGACTGGATAAAAACCTTTGGCAAGCAGGCTTTCTCGCAGCTTATCTGCGTCAATCAGTCTTTGGCCCATCTGCATTTGCCTCAAATCTCTCCACACAGATTCTGCCAACTACAGGCTTTAGCGGCATCTTTGCGCCCGTTACCTTTGCCACGGCCTGCAGTGCCTTCCCACCCAGCTCAAAGCTGTCGCAGACACATCTTCCGATGGTCTCGGCGCTCTTGGTCTGCACGACGACCTCTTCTCCTTCTTTTAGACTGATCCCCGCCGGCGCTTCAAATAAAAAGGCTTGCGCCCCATTGGTATGCTTGACAAATACAACCGTCATTTCCTATACTCCTCCGGCGGCAGCTTTCCCGTCATGTAGATGTAGCTTTTCAGCTTTCCATAGGTACCGTAAGGCGGCCGGTACTGCTTCGTCAGCGCCACGATCTCCTCTAGCCCCAGCCCTGCCGGCCCGTCCTTTCTCCCCAGCTTCCTCTTTTTGAGCTGCTGCCTCTGCTGCCCATCTAAACTGCTGCAGTGGTCGCAATACCGCCGCCTCTTCCCCGCAATAGGCCCGCCGCAGATGGGACACCGGCGCATTGGCATCTCTTCTTGTATTCTCTTTCGCCTGATTTTGGCCAGCTCCGCCTGCCGCCGACGGCTGCATTCGCCGCACAGGGTCTTTCTCTCCCTCTCATATGTAAAGATGGTGCCACATTGGACGCAGGCCTTTTGCTTTAGTTTCTCCATTTTTATTGCTCGCCTCCGTCCAGGAAAGACTGCCAGCAGCTCCCATCGTCTTCTTTATGCGGGCAGTCGTCATTCTCGCTAAAATCGAGAATCGGCCCGCCTTTGGCGCAGTCGCAGCACATTCCATGGACCGCTATCGCTTCACACTGGGTCATATGTTACCCTCCAAAGCAGTAGTAGGTGGTCGTTCCCAGCGTCTCATCATAATAACTGGCGTAGACCTCTCCCTGCACAACCGTTGATTGGTACAAAACATTCTCCGGCAGAACACTTCCGTTTTCTAATAGCCATCTGGCATTTTCTCTCGTTCTTTCATCCGGCTGGACTGTCTCCAGCCATCCGGAGATGGCCGGCGCGTACTGGCCTGGCTGATAGATGACCTCTTGCAGTGTGTCCGGGAATAAATCCGACGCCACCCGATTCAGGACCACAGAGCCAACGTATAGTTGCTGCTCGTCCGGTATCCAGTTGCAGCCCATTTCGCAGGCGATAATCCGCGCCAATAAGTCCTCTTCACAGGTCCAATTTTGGCCGGCAGTCCCGGCGCTGTCTTGCACTGTGTGGACTTGCTCCTGCTTACTTTCTGCTGCTTCCTGCAAACCTGCCATCTCCCCCGATAGCAAGCCTGCCGTCTCTTCCGATGTCCCTGCTGCCTGCAAGCCTGGCGTCTGCTCTGATGCCTTTGCTGCCCGCAAACCTGCCGCCTCTTCTGGCACCGCTTCCACTGGCAAGCCCGCCGTCTGCTCCGATGCCCCTGTCTCATCCGTTACCTGCAAGCGCACCTCTGCATCTCCCACGTCAGCAAAAGCAGCCTGTCCGCCATCGTCCGGAGCATTTATTGTGTCCAGTGAAAAAGGTAGCTCCGATTCCTCTTTCTGCCGGAACTCCGCCACCGCGGCTTGCCGTCCTACCTGCGCCGGTATCAGCGTCCAGAAGCTGCTAAAAAGGAGCAGCACCGCCAACACAAGCCTCATAGTTTCTCCCCTCTATATAGCCGAAACCAGTCCTCCGCCCGCATCAGCACCATCCAAGGATAGTCGTTTTTCTTCCACGCCACGATCGGTAGCTCCCCTCGTCCGGCCTCGTGGGCATCGTGGGCCGCCTGCACCATGTAGTCCCACGGCCGCAGGGCCTCGGTCCTCTTGACCTCCATGTGGATGCCCGGTAGCCCCTCTACATCGCCGGCTGCGCCGGTGTTGCCCCTGCATTGGGCCGTCCGGGAGCAGGCATACCCCTGCTCCCGGCAAAATTTCGCCCACTCCCGTTCTCCCCGCTTGCCCTTTTCCCTGCTCGCTTTTCCCATCTAGTTTGCCTCCTAGAACGGTATCTCTGGATCGTCTTCCAGCATGGCGGGAAATTCATCCTCCCCCGGCTCCGGGTAGCCAGGCAGATGGCCGCTGCCGGCAATGCGCTCTTTGTAGGTTTGACTGGCCTTGATCTTGTCCCGGACCCACTGGGGCAGCTTCTCTATGTCCTCCAGGGGGCTGTCGTCCAAGTCGAAGATGACAGTCTCCATGGTCTGTACCAAGGCTGGCATCCCCTTTGGCATTTTCATAACGCCTCCCACATTGGCGTAGGTGGAACCACCTGACTCTCTGTGGATGATGCTCAAAAGGCACGGCACGCCCACCACACTGCGCAGGTCAAACTCCGCCAGCTCATCGTCTGTAAAGTCCCGCCCTCTCCAGGAGGCCAAGTCTTTGCGCAGTACGGCCTTTTCATTCAGTGAGCAAGTGTAGGTCTGGCTGATGACTCTGCTTTTTTGCTCGCCATCAATTTCAATCTTCTCATTGGGAAGCTCCCACATGAGTAGTACCTTCTGGGAGCTGTTCTTGTATTTTTCGCTGTACTGCATTCCCAGGTCTACAAGGCCGTAGCAGATGGCCGGATGGGTTCCCGCTTCGATGGGGGCAATGGCGCTGCCGCCCTTACTGGATGCTTTCAGTGACATTTGTTTTTTCCTCCTCCAAAATTTCCAGCGGGCACCACAGGCCCACCAGTCTGTCGTCTACGATGTATTCGCCGGTCCGGCGGCACTGCTTTCTGGCGTACGTCTCCAGCATAGGGCACAGACCGCAGCATACGTTGCGGTCTGGAAATGCGAGCTTTACCGTGGCCACCGCGTAGGACTGTACGCCTCGTTCAAAGGTCTTCATAGGCAAATGCCTCCCCGACGCCTACTGCGTCTAATAACTCCTCTACCGACCAGTTTGTGTGCATCCAGTCTTCCAGACAGCTTTTGTCGCAGTGGAGCAGATGTTCTCCATCTTTGCGGATGACATCCCCCTCATAGATAGGCTCGCCGCAGGCCCCGCAGACGCCGATTTGCCTCTGGGGCGTCCTCGCAAAATCCACTTCATTCCACCCGCCAGACCGGCGGGTATTCATTTTGTTTCCTTGCTCTATCTTCTGCCTAAGAGCCGCCGCTTCACGGCGGTTTGCCTCTGCATCACCCACCTGCAGGTATGTGTCTGTCCACAAAACTCGCTCTCGCCGGGCTTTTACGGGGCAATATGTCATCTTGACATCTCCCCTTTGCCGGGCTATACTAGGCCCGTAATCTCTATCTTTGCTGCCTGTCGGCGTCCCATGCCGGCAGGCCTCTTTTTCTTTCCCGCCCCTGTTTGCAACTGCCCGTAAGAAGATTGTCATCTCCATCGCCTTCTTTCTCTCAAACTACAGTGCCATCTTCTCTTTCCCCCTGCTGTCTGCGCAGCAGCCTCTGCACGGCGTCTTTTTCAAACTGGGTCAGCTCGTCTTCGTGGTGCTGCACTTTCTGGATGGGCTTTGTCCCGCCGGCCGCCTGCACATCTTTTTTTGCCCAGGCCCGTATGGTGGCCAGATGGTTTTTGTAGCTTTTCCCTGTACTGGCTATGTACTCTGACAGCCGCTCCAGCCTTGCCTGCCAGTCCGGAAACTCACTTTTGAGCTTGTCCAATTCCTCGTCAGACAGAAGCACGTTGCCATACTGGCCGTATCGGTGGCGGATGGGCTTCGAGGGCTTGTCTTCCCGTGGGACACCCCCTACCCAAGTGGCGCCACTTTGCGCCGGGCGGTCTCCCAGCCGCTCATCCGCATCATCCACCTTGCCCATCTTTTCTTTTTCGATTTCTTTTAAGCTATTGCTCTTAATCTTATTCTTGTTCTCTATCTTGCTTTCGTTTTGCTCCCTGTTTGCTCCCCGTTTACTTCCGCCTAACTTCCCGTTGCTAGCTTTCTGTCTGCTGGCGTCCAAGTTGGGCTTTGCTCCTTCAAACACGATCGCAGCAATGGGCGACATGGCATCTAGGTCTGGCATTATTCCATATAAGGCGTAGGCCACAATGGCATCGTAGGCGTCGGCCTTGTCAGCTTTTTTCTTGATTCGCAGGATTGCCTTTGCGAAGGACTCATAAAATGTAAATTGTGTCCTATCCATGTGTACTCCCTTTATTTCTCACTCCAATCATAATTTCTCGCGCTCCTTCAGCCGCTGGCGGTAGATTGCCGATTCCCGCGCTTTGCAATATTGTCCTGAAAAACTGTTTGTGCGCGGTCTGCACAATAAATCTTCCGCTTGTTCGCATTCCGTTCGCCTGTGTGTCCGCGTTTCAGTTCCGCATAAACAGCCGCAACACTGCGCCCGATCTGTGCAGCGATTTCCGCCACTGGGACGTCTGCATTGTATAATTTTTCAATCTCGTAGCGCTGATTGAACGTCAAATATGTATACTTGTCCATCTTTTACCCCCATTCTGCCATCCTCATAGATAAAAAAGCAGTAGAAAACATTTTTGTTTTTTCTGCTTTTAATGTTACACTTTTTATTCTGAAAAGTCAATACTAAATGCAGAAAAAAACACAAAATTTATGAAGTCACTTCAAGCCACATCCGCAAGGTATCTCTCAAACAGTACACTCGATGTCTCGAACCCCAAAACCTCACGTGGATAATTATTAATCCACGCTTCAACTTGTGCGACATACGCAGTAGAAATTTTCCGAAAGTCTGTTCCCTTTGGAAGGAAGCGTCGGATCATTTTGTTTGTGTTCTCGTTCGTGCCGCGCTCGTATGCCCTGTACGGATGGCAATAGTAAATGATGGAACGCTTTCTCTCCCCCCTACCGAAGACCGATTTTTCCATTCCGGCACAATCGGCAAATTCTGATCCGTTGTCCACCGTAATGCTTTTGAATATCTGGGGAAAGCGCCGCCCATACCTCCTCTCCAGCTTGTCCAGCGCTTTTACAACACTCGCGGCAGTCTTGTCCGGCATTTTGATGATAATTTCCTGCCGCGTCAGCCGCTCTGAAAGAACGAGCAAGGTTTCCTTCGTTCTTTTCTTGCCCTCGACACAGTCCATTTCCCAATTTCCAAATGTTTCCCGTGCATTGATTTCCTCCGGGCGGTTCTCTATACTTTCGCCCCTTGGAGCGCGGGCCGGCTTGGAGCTCACTTTAACATATTTGCGCTTGTGCTTGCCCTTCTGGGGCAGGTGCGCCCGCTCCAGCCGAAGGAAAACACCCTTATCTATATAATTGTATATCGTTTTTTCGCTGATGACAGTCTGGAAGTTCAGCCCCAGACGTTTGATCTCACCCACAACAGCGGCGGGGGAATATCTTTCATCGGCAATCTTTCTTTCAATAAATTCAGCCAATTCATGATCGTTGCCGATTTTTAAGCCGCGGCCCTTAGCCTTTAATTGTTCGTCGTACTTCTGCTGGGCGATTTCCGGCGAGTATCGCTTTTCCGTGGTCAAGTCATCGTTCAAGTGTATGTATTCGCCCCTTTTCAGTTCTCTGTAAATGGTCGAATTGTTTACGTGCAGCCGGTCTGCGATCTTCAGCGGCTTCATGCCCTCTTTCTGCGCCCGCTCGATTTTGAGACGGTCAGTCCACGTTAAATGCTTGTGCATCGTCGCTCCTCCTATACCAAGCATCCAATTTAGGCGGTCCGTGTAAGTACAAAAAACCCCTATAAGTCCCTATTTACAACACGTTTCGCCCCACGTCAACGCCGTCATACCGTACAAAAATGCCGTAGGAAGCTCCTACGGCATCTCTTCTTTTCCCAATAACCAGTCCGTCGTAACGCCCAGCGCCTGGGCGATGATAGGCAGTTCAAAGTCCGGCACCAACCGTTTTCCGGTCTCGATTCTGCTGACCGCCATCTGGCCCATCTGTAGACCGGCCAGCTGCAGCTTTATGGCCAGCTGCTCCTGGGACAGCCTGGCCCTGATGCGGGCCTGCTGGATGCGCTCGCCAGACAAATTGCACTTTCCGTCCAGGGTATACAGTCTCACCGGCCCACTCACCTCTGCCTAATCATCTTTTTTATATTACCTGTTGACGATACCACAGGCAGGGTGCTAAACTTATAAAAATGATGATTAAAGTCGAAATATGTCGACCCGATTTGCTTCCAAGACGTTAGAAATATTGGAGGTCACGAAATGAAAAAACAAAAAGAGTACACCAGCTGGGAAGAGACTCCATTACTATTCCACTACTATTTAGTTTCCATCTCCACTCCTTTATCCCTAGTAGTCCTGATCTGCCAGTATTCTCTTGTCCGCGAAGTCATCACTCCTTGGCTGCTGGTGTATTATATCGTCAATTTCGTCCTCTTGTTCAGCGCCTTTTATTGCCTGCTGAAAAAGCGGTGGACAGGCCCCGTCCTGATGACGGCGCAGCGCCTCTTTAATGCCGTGGCCGCCGTGCTGACGATCATCAGTGTCGCATCTGACTATCGATCTGATTTCGGCTCTCTTGTGCTGGACGCTCTGGTGTTCCCGGTCCGGGCGTGCATCATTTATACCTACTACGAAAAGCGTCGCCTCCTGTTTTCCCCACTGCCCACATGGTATACGCCGCCCCAGAAAACCAGCGGCCCCTGGAAACCGCCGTCGGATTGGGCCGCCGCATCTACCTGGACGCCACCAGCCGATTGGGCCGTTGCAGACGTCTGGACCCCCCCGTCTCAACGCCCCGCCCCGTCTCCCACCAGCCAGCAGCCGCCAGCCGAGCCGGCCAGCCCTCCCGCCACCGACCACCAACGGCAAAAAGTGCGCGTCCATGTCACCGCCGCTTCCAAACGAGCATCTGCCCGCCGTGAAGACCATTCATCAAAATAAAAGGAGCACATTATGAAAATTGTAATTTGGCTCGGATGTATTCTCGTATTCAGTCTGGCACAGCTCATTTTAGCCACACAAGGCATCATGCTGGGCGGCATCCCTACCGCCCTATTGGCCGCGGTTCTCGTCTTCATCCCCGCCCCGGCCCTCTGCAAAAAGTGGCAAGAGCGCCATGGGCAAACAGGGGAAACCAAAAGCGCCGAGACGCCGCCAGTTCCACCGGACGCGCCTCCTGCCGCCTCCAACCCAGGCCGCCGGCAGAAAGTACACGCCTATGTCCGTACGGCCGCCCCGCCTTCTCCAACGGCAGACGCTCCGCGCGCTCCAGAGGACTCGACCCCTTCCCCCAGCGCCGAGACGCCACAGCACACGGAAAAACCCCGCCAAGGCGGCAAAATCCCCATTGCAGCAGCAAAGCTGCCTGTCCTGCTGGCGTGTGGCTGTTTGATTCTCGCCGCCGCAACCACCGTATTCGGTATTTTGTATTTTAGTGCGTCTGCGCAAATCGACTCACAAAAGTCGCTCCTGGAAGAGCAAGCCGCGCAGATTGCTGAACAGAAGTCGTCCCTGGAGGAACAAGCCGCGCAAATCACCTCGCAGGAATCGTCCCTGGAGGAGAAAGAAGATGAGATCAGTTGGCTCAATACAAAGTGTTCCATGAAAGAAAAAAAGCTGGATGAGCTGACAAAGAGCAACACCGACTTGCAAAGTGAAGTGTGCCGTCTTTCACCGTATGAATCTGTCGTGCAGAACCAGCTAGGAATCATTGTTGATAACAGCAATACTTACCACAACTATGACTGTTCAAAGGTACAAAAGGCTGAATCTTACGTAGTGATAATGGACGTTGTCGAATGTGCAAAGCGCGGTCTTAAATATTGTCCGAATTGCTGGACAGGTGGCGGCCCGTTTTATCTTTCGCGCTATAAATACATACAGAAGAAAACGCTGCCATCGCAGTAGTAGAAAGATAAGGAGCGCATCGTAATGGATAACCGCCCGTCCGACACCACCTGCCGCAAAGCCTCGGCGGGAGGGGCCATACATTCTCCAAATAACAGCCCTGCACGTCCAGAAAGGAAGTATAGCCGAGAGCTGGAAAGTGTGGATCGGCTGCGGGAAAAGACCCGGCAGCTGGAGCGGCAGGCCCGCCAGGAGGGCTGGAGCGAAGAAAGACTCCGCCAGGAAAAAAGGAACGCCGTGGGCCAGGTATACGAGGGCCTTTTGGCGCGGCTTGACGCCATAGACGCAGGCCAGCGCCGCTGCCCGCCGCCACCTGCACCGGCCAGCCCTTCTGCCGCCTCCAAGACCGGCCAACGGCAGAAAGTGCGCGTCCATATCCGCCCGTCCTCCAAGGCCGCCCACAAGGCAGATGCCTGCCCCGCTGCAGCAGACTCGGCCCCTTCCCCCATCGCCGAGACGCCACAGCACACGGAGCGCCAAGACACAGTCCCCCAAAATCCCACTTTCAGAAAGAATCTGCCGATTCTGCTGGGGTGTGCCTGTCTGCTGCTGGCTGCCGCAGTGATCGTATTCGGCGCTTTGTACTTCCAGGCGTCGAACCGATCAGAAACTGCCGAGCCGGCCCTTTCTTCTTCAGAACCTCCTTCTTCCGAGCTTGATGACACCCCGATTGCACAGCCGCCATCTGAATCGTCTGATTCGCAGCCTGCAAAGGAAACAGAGGATACTCCCACTGTCTTGACTCCCCGATACATTTACAATGGAGAAATTATGCAGTTTCCAGTGGGAACACGTGTGGCGCCGTTAAAGGTCAATACAACGGCCCAGGCAAATGGATATTACATTGTGATGGTCGCCGAAAACAAAGATACACTTTCTTTCTATGTAAAAGGCGGCAAAAGTGCAGAAATCGACGTGCCTACCGGAACGTTTGAAATCTGGTATGCCACCGGCACCACCTGGTACGGAAAAGAGGCAAAATTCGGCAGTGAGACGCAATATTATAAATGTGACGGCACTTTTCGCTTTTATCTCGATTCCGATTCCCGTACCTATATGGGCTGGGAATTGAGCCTTTATCCCACCTTCGGCGGCAATCTGTCCATAGAGACTGTAAGCCCTGAAGACTTCCCCGCATAGATGGCCGCCCTGCAATTTTAATAGGCTGTAATAAAAAGGACCGGGTATCCCCCGGTCCTTTTCCATGTTATCCTACCTGCTTCATCTTCTGCAGGGCCTTCTGTACAGCAGCCTTGTTGTAGACTATGCCGCCTCCCAACTGTACGAGGGGTCTACTGCTCCGGGTCCGGCCCGTTTTTCATCCGAATCTCCGCTGCCTTCTCGAAGCACTCCTGCGCCGTCGGCTCCTTCTCCAGACTCCTGCACCATTGGAAAAACTCCTGTACGTTCTCCTCTGTCTCCAATGTGAGGCCCACGGCTATCACGTCCTCATCTTTTGCTTTGATACTCCCCATCAATCTCCCCAGAAAGTGAGCTGAATCGTTCGTCATTTCCATACTGTGCCCCTCTTAAAATCTTATTGATGATATTCCGATTTGTCGCTGGATCAAGTCTTACCGTAACTTCAAATGCTCCCAGGTCATAGTTGCGAATTATGTAAAACTTATCATGCGCAAATACATAACCAGTCTCCGGAATGTTTTCTGCATCCATTCCGGCGTATTTTTGCATCTGTGCGTTCTGGACCTGTCGCCACTCCTGCTTTGACAGTTTAGGCCGTTTCAGCTCCCGGCTGTATTTGCTTCCCGCCATACCACCAGCATCCGCACCAGCTTCAGAGGTCTCTATTGCGTTTCCTCTTCCTCCATCATTTCGTCGTCCTCCGTTTTCTCTATTCTGGAAGATATTGCGGAGGACGCTTTCATAAGCTGCTCTTGGCTTGCGTCCGGATTTCTTTTGCAGAACTCCAGCATCTCCAGAACCGCTTCCTCGGACCATAGTTCCGTTACCATTATCAGTACCGCCAGCCTCTCGCACCCAACTGCTGCTAGATATCTGGTCAGCAATTTCTGATTTTCCGATAATATATTCCCCATAGTCCATTTCCTCCAATATATTTTTGAGATAGTCTCTCTCAAATTTAGCCTGCTCGCCCTTCACCTCGTACAAAATGGTGGGATTGCTTTCGTTTTCTGTGCTGTAGATTGCAAATACAGGCACTCCATCAAAGGTGCGGAATGTCCAGTTTGCATTGTCGCAAATAGTATTTTTGCTGCTTTTTAGGTCATACTTCACCCACTGGACCAGCTTCTCCATTTGCGCTTTCGTCAGGTCAGAATGCCAGTATTCCCGGCTCATTTCGCCACTAGCGGCCAAAGGCGGTCCTCTGGTGCCGCCGCCCTTGCCTGCGGCATCTTGCGCCGCCACTTTCGCCTCTTTCAGCAGCTTCTGCGCCAATTCCTCGCTCACTGTCTCGGCAAATATATTCATGTCACCAAGGCTGTCGCAAATGATCTCCTCCCAGATTTCATCCGCCGTCATGCCTGTGCCGTCGTAGGCGTCCGTGTAGAGCTGCGCCGCCTCTTTCGGGTCATAGTGCTCGGCAATCCGTCCACGCACTGCGTCCAAATTCACCTGGCCCTTTGCGATCATGTCGTGGCCGGCCTCGTGGCGTATAATCTGGTCGGCCGTGTACTGGGGATGGTCCACCCGCACAAAAACACGGTCCCCGGAGATATAGCCCCGCGCACTGGCCCAGCTTCCGTCCTTTTGCCGTATCTGCAGGTTGTCTCCAGCAAAAAGTGTCAGCCGTAAGCCCCGCTTTTTTGCCAGTTTCTTTGCCGCCTTGGTGGCCTTTGTCTCGCCGCCTGTCACCAGGCGGATGCTGGCCTTTGTAGAGCCGCCTCCAATGCCCAGGCTGGAGGCGCTTACCTTCTCTCCATAAGTGAGGAAAGCTGCTCTAGCATCTGCTGGTCTTTCTTGGACTGCCCGGCCCGGATTTTCTCCTGCTCCTTTTTCCACTGGAGATACTTGCTTGCCGGAATCCGTACTTCCAGCCCGTTGGCTGCCGTCGCGTAAATGAACTTTTTCACTGCCATATTTATCTGTCCCCTCCTGATTCTTGGTTGTAGTATAGTTGTTTTTTCCCGCTTTTGCAATGGCCGCGTCCTGCTGGCCGGCCGCATAAGCCGACAGGCGTAGGCCCTCTGTCAGCTTGGCTGCATACTCGCCTTTCACGTCTGAAAAGTTCTTTCCCGTCAGCCCCGCCTGGTATGCCTGTACAAAGCCGCCGAAAAACGTCGCGTCGTCATACTGCCGCCCGAACTCTGTGTCCCGGACAGCCTGGTACGTTTCCTGGCCGTTTTCTCCCAATGTTCTTATGGCGTCGCTGATGGAGTTTTGCGGCCCGTTTTGATTTTGCCGTATGTCTTCCTGCCCAGATGTGTAAACGTCCGTCTGCAGGCCTTCTAGGCCCCTCTGGGGGCTTTGTACATTTTGGTCCGCCTGCTGCATGGCAGTTTGACCTGCTGTTGGCGCCAAACTGGCCTCTGTGTTGACACCGGTCTGCCCCTGTGGTATGCTGGATTCAGCAGGAGTTACGGCATTTGCGTTTTCGGACGTGTGCATCGAGGCGGTTTCCGCACCGGTGGGATGCTGGACTCCTGTTTCTTTTGCCATATAAGCTGATACAATGTAGGCCGTTTTGGCTTTCGTATCCGGAACTGCCTCGACCACATAATACGTCCCGTTTACTTTTTTTTCATAGACAATTGATTTTGCAAGTCCAGGTTTTCCATTGCTCTTTACAGTCGTATAGGACTGAACTGTACCTCCTTCCCGAAGCGTGTCGTAATTGTCCAAAACATACTGGATGCGTCCAACATCATTTAGGTCTGCCATGGAATGGTCTGTCATACCATTCGGCCCGTGATCTTTGTAGATATGCTCGGCCATTCTCTGTTCCATGATGACCTTAAAACCAGATGTGTCGACTCCCGTTTTTTGCTTTATATCTGCTGCCGCTCGGTCAGACATGGTTTTGAAAAAGAATTTCCCACTGTTAGCCCCTTTATTGGAAATGGAGTCTTCCACAAACCTTACCAATTCAGGGTCCACCGCGGCCTGATATGCATCAACGACCGCTTGCTCTTTTGCCGTGTGCTCTGCCGGGTCCGTGTTAATAGCTGTACTATCCGCCGTCTCTGCCCTAGAGGCGGCGTTTTGCGGCCCGTTTTGATTTTGCCGTATGTTTTCTTGTCCAGGGGCATAAAATGGCGTCTGCGGGCCTTCTAGGCCTCTCTGGGGACTTTGTATGTTTTGGTCCGCCTGCTGCATGGCAGTTTGGCCCACTACTGGTATTGGACCAGCTTTCTGGTTGACACCATCGTGTTCTCGTGTTACATTGATTTCAGAAGAATCTTGCGTCGGTGCGTCTTGGGCGTAAAGTGTAGGGCCGGAGTTTACTCCGGTATTATGCTCCGATTGCGGATTCTTCTGTTTTTGCACATCCGCTGTTGATGCCATATTGGCCTCTGTGTTGACACCGGTCTGCCTCTGTGGTATGCTGGTATTGCCAAGGGCAGAGGTGGACAGCGGTATTGGAGCGGCTTCGGCCGTGCGCGATGCGTAGTAGGCGGCCTCTGCCCTTGGTTTGTAATTTTGCTCATACCACTGTGTGGAAACTTGATAAGCTGTAACCGGGTGTAGACTCTTACGGCCTTTGGAAACGGTCTCGATGATAATCGTGTGACCGTTTATTTTTTTGCCTAGCATTACCCGAACAGTACCATTTTTTCTCCTATTTACTTCAATTATGTCATCATAGTTCTGAATATACTCTGGCAGTGATAGCGCCTGCTCTTCTGTCAGGGGGATGTTGCGGCTGTCTACATCTTCTCCCACGTGCTTTGCAAGGTGTCCGATTTCATTGGCGCTCAATTCCATGTAATACCCAGAAATGTCTATTTGGCCGTCCGTCGCCGCCAGCACATCGCTTGCCAGCCGTTCCGTCGCCCGGCCATACGCCTTGACTGTTTCGCGCACTTGGCCGTGCAGTGCCTTTTTGATAAAATCCTTCACCTGCTGAACAGTTGTCAAAATGGGGGACTGCCCCTGCTGGAGCTGTGCGCTCTTGGTGTCACGAACGTGCTTTCTCGTTCCGGCCGCCAGATAGTCGTCCAGGTCTGCTTCTGTCAGCATATTCTGAATGCCGCCCGCCGCCATCGTCCCAGAGGCGGCGTTTTTGTCTGCTCCAGCTCCCAGCCTACCGGCTTCAAAGACGTCCGATAGTTTGGCATTTTCCTGCATGATCTCCAGGCTGGTCTCCCGCGCAACGTGGCTACCGTCTAAAATGCCTGCGGTCAGTGCGCCGAGGAGAAAAGAATATGCTGCATCTTCGCTTACCAGTTTGATTTCATTGTCCTCGTCCAATAGCAAATTCCGAAAGGCCGGTTCCAAAATTTCCTGGATGTATTCCTCGCTGCCCTCTCCGAACATACTCAATCCCACATTGGCAGCGATGCGCAGCATAGCATTGTCGATATTGCGGATAGAGGCTTTGGCCGCGGCGTTCAAGCCGTTTTTTCCCAAGGAGCTGATGCCGCCAAGAACATACTCTAGTCCCGCTTCCGAGGCGCCTATCAAAAGGGAGTAAGACTTAGCCTTGTCCGGCGCATATCCCTGTGCCAGCGCCTGCTGATAGGCGTTGCCGCTGGCCGACAAGCCTAGACTGATAGAGCCGATCGCCTTGGCTGCGGCAAGCGGCGCGCCAAATGCCGAAGCAACGGTAGACAGCAAAATAGACGGCGCCATATTTGCCGAAGTCGTCACTAGATCATATGCAACTTGTCCCAGACTGGAGCCTAGTATTTTAGGTCCCGTTTCTGCTAAATCATCCCGCACATACTGGGAGCCGTATTGGATCGCAGTCGTAGGTCGGTAACCATCGGAGAAAAAGGACTTGACGCCGCTGGTAAATTGGTCCAATCCGCTGACAACGCCATACCCGGCTGTAGAAAGCGTGCGTAAAACATCGTTGTCAATATCTCGCGCTTGTTTGCCAAACTGAAGTCCTCTTCTGGCATTTAAGGTCTCTGCCAGGGCATCCAGGTATCCTTGCGCGTCGTCCTTTCCTTTTTTTGCAAGTATGTAGTTGTAAAGATTCAGCTCCTCCTTGGTCATAAACTCGTATGCTTCTTCACCGCCAAATTTTACGTTCTCCAGATAGAACTTGACGGGATTTGCCGTTTCCTCGGCAAAAGGCTGCCATCCAAAAATAGACATGCCACCGCCGCCCTCGCCCTGGTACCAGCCGGGGTTTTCCAAATCCCAGCCCATCTTTGCATATTTCTGAAATTCCGGGTCTTGGCGGTAGACTTCATAGGCTCGTGCTCCTTGAACACGCTTGGCCTGCCGCAGCGTCTCTTCCTCCTCGTCGGCCCGTTTCTTTACCGCCTGATACGCAATATACTTCTGCCGTTGCTGCTCCACATCGTCATATGGTTTCGATAGATTCTGCAGCATCTGTGTCTGCTGCAGCCGCAGCTCCTGTACCTTCTTTTCTTGGGAAAGAACGTCTACTTGGTCGTACCGGTAGTCGGTTTGAATCTGTTTAGCAGTTTTCAGCTTTTGGTCTAAATTTTCCACTTGTTGTTCAATTTTTTGAACCTTTTGCCAATCTTCTTCCCACTGTTCAGCTGTATCGTGGGGCAAATCGAGCTGCTGTTCCAGCTTATCCAGTTCCCGCTGTAAGCTGTCTCTTGCCCACTGTCCCATTTCCAGGTCCATGTCCAAAAGGTCCTGCCGCTGCTTCTGCTCTCTTCTGATCTTCTCATTGACAGTATTTTGAAAAATCTCATTCATCTGCGGCGACATAGCCTTCTGCGTGATGTTTAGCACCGTTTCAGGTATGCTGCTGATTTCCCGCGCCATTTTGGCCCTTCTGGGGTCTTTGCCAGAGGCATAATCCTGCAATGGCTGTGTGGCCGCCTGCACGCCGGCAGCGCCAAGCTGCAGCGCATCGTAGGCGGAAACGCCCTTTGCCGCCTTGGCCCTGGCAATGGAATCCTCTGGGGAAATGGTGGGGACTTCCCTGCGGTATAATTCCAGTGCCTGGCTCCGCTGACTTCGGTTGCGAGATAGCGACGGACCGAAGCCATTTTTCAAAAAGTGCTCTCTAGCCGACGTCAGGCTGTTAGCAGAGCGAGTAGAATGCAGACTGCCCTGTCTGTTTGTCTGCGCCGTTTGCGCCTGCCCTGTCTTTGCGCCGCCTTGCCCTTGCTGCAAAAACCTGTTGCGGGCCTTTTCCAAACCTGTATCCATCTGATGCCCCTTTACATTGTCAGTGCGCGGTACAGCGCGTTTGCCTCTCTCTGGGTAATTTTCTTTTCCTTGAGCGCCGTCTGAATGGACTTGTCTATAACGTCAGTATTCAGGCCCCCTTGATGGGCGTGGAGCAGCAGCTCTCTGGAGTAATCGCTCCATGGAGGATCAAGCATAAACTGCTTAAAATTACCGTAGCTGTTCATAATGAACTCGAAATCGTCCCGGTCGAATCCAAACTCCTTGTAGTGCTGGCGCATATATGCCTCTGGGTCGTCACTGTCGTACATACTGTTTAGAAGCTCTTCCATCTCGCCAGGGCCATCATCTGACCCAGCCGGTCCGCCGAGCGTGTACCCACTGCCACTGCTTGTCCCCTGCTGCATTCCATATGCCGTTTCATACTGGTCCAGCTCCGCTTGCGACAGGCCCGACTTCTCCACCAAATCCGGCGACAGCTCGGACGCCTTGCCGCCTGCCTGCAAAAAAGATAGGGCCCGGTCGCGAGCGTCAGCCTGCTGCTGGTCTTCTCTGTTCTGCTGGTCCTGCTCCTGGTTGTAGTCAAACTGTTTACCAGTCCAGTACTGGTTCGCATTGAAGGCTTTGTCTGTGTTGTATTGGGCAAGATCATCCTGGTATACGCCGTATTTGTCACTACGCAGGCCCCGCAGCAAGTCCACATTCTGGAGCATCTGGTTGCCCTCGTCCATGTACATCTGGTAGGCCAGCTGCTTTAGCTCCGGAATTTTGTCTGCCAAAGCCGCCATGTAGCCGTCGTATGTCTGTTGGCTGGCCGTACTGGCGTAGGAGCTGGCAAGCCCGCCTGTTCTGGCGCTGACCTGGGCCAAGGTGTCCTCCATGGCCTGCTTTCCCTGGCGGGTGTAGCTGTCTTTGTACTGCTGGTAGGTCGGGTCCTGTTCCGGGTCATAGGAAAAAGCCTCCCGGTTTAGATACTTCTGGGTCCAGCTCTGGATGTCGTCGTCATATGTGTCTTCCCACTGGGGCGCCTTTTGGTACTGAAAGCCGCCGCCTTGTCCTGTAGCCAGATATTGGCTGCCGTCCTTGCCGCCGGTGTAGCCGTACTTTTCGCGCATTCCGTTCACATAGTTGTTGGCGCTGGCCCAGTCTGTTTCTCCCCTCTCGGCTGCAGTGCGAACCTCTGCCGCCTCCCGCAGCTCATCATCAGAAAAATACTTCTGGTCGTAGACGGAGCCGCCGTAGCTGGCCCGGTCTTTTTTTACCTCGTCGTCATAGTTTTGTAATGCCATCGTCTTCTCTAGCGCTCCTTTCTTGTGCCAGCTGCCGCCTGTAGAGCTGCGACAGGATGAAATTTGTCTGCTCTTTGCAGTATGCCAAGTAGTTGAGAATACTCTGTATGTCCGCCTGCACATTCCCCGTGGCAGCCGGCGGTGCCTTTTCCAGATAGCTCGCCATATCTATACCTCGCTTCCTGCCGAAAACTCCTGGGCCATTGTCCGAAGGGTCACTGGTCCAAAGCCGCTGATGCGCAGATAGAACCGGTCTGCTCTTCCCAGCCGCAGGGGAATGGTCAAGGTCTTTTTCTGGGTTGCGCGCTGGGTCCAAACCTGCCTCCAAAGCCCGCCGTCCTGTTTCACTTCAATTTGGAAGTGACTTCCCGCTTCCATATCCAGCCGCAGAAGCAGCTTTGTGTAGCCCTGCTTTACAAAATCTGTCTGCACGAAGGGCACAAACTCGGCCATCCAGCCAATGTGCTCTTGGGAATCCTCTCCCAGCTTGTAAATGGTGGGGCTGCTGAGCATATAAAGGCTTCCATCGCTACTTGCAAAGGCCTGTACCGGGATTTCATCCTCTTTCATCCACAGACCCGTCTGTAGATCGTAGACCAAAAGCAGATGCTTTCCCCTTTCGTCTTCCGCCGCCAAGTAGTACTGCCTGCCGTCACTGCCGCCGACGGCCCGGTATAGTTGCCTCGTCCCAAGGTTCTGGGAAATGTATGTCGGCGTGTTGCCGCTATAGGCGTAAACCCCCGTCACGCCCTTGTAGTACAGGGTGTCGTGAATATTGACGAGGCTTCTGCTGCTTGCTTTTTGCACCCCCGGCACTTGTTGGGAGACCATGTAGTATTCGCTGGGATAGCTGCCCATGATTTTGTGCAGGCTGTTTTCCTTCCAGCAGATGACGCCGCCGTAGCTGCAAATGCCGGTAAAATCGCCCTCGCTTGCCACAGCGACCTGGTAGCTGTCCGTGTCGCGGCCGGAAAAATTGTAAAAGTTGGTAGGGTCCCCCAGGCTGCTTGCGTAGATGCACCGAGAGGTGTAGGTCTTGTACTGCCCCGCCTGCGGGTCATATATCTCATTGTTCTGGCGGTTGCTCACGCCCCACAGCCGGTTATTGCTTTCACACACATAGTCTAGGTCCGGAAAATCCCTAGAAATGGTAACGGTCTGCTCCATCTGGGCATAGCTCTTTAGATGCAGCTTCCGAAAAGACGGCTGATACGTTTCCGTTTTGGAAATCTTGTGGCTGGCCACCGTCTTTTTTGTCTCCGGGTCCCAGACGTAAACCTGGTCCCTTGGCCCAGGGTTCAGGTAGACCACCTGCCCTTTTTGCAGTGGCTGTTTCAGTGTGAAAAGGTAATAGGTGTCGTATCCTGAAATGTCCATCTGATAAGGATATTCACTTGCCGCCGGCACCGTATAGTCTACCAGGCAGACATACTCCGGCGCCAAAAAGGTCCCTTCTACAAAAGACAAGGTGTTTGTTTCGTCGTCAAGAGCCGTCACGATCCGGCGCTCCACATCGCAAAAGCCGTAGGCACTGCCGGAAATACTCAAGGCATCCCCCGCTTTGAACGCTTCTGACAGGGCCGGCCCCTCTGTGCCAGCCTTGTAGACGTCCAGGTAAAAATGCACATGGTATCTGTTGTTGTCATCAATATTGTTGAAAATGCTCGATAGCACACAGTAATACCCCTGCTGGTTGTATTTACTTTTATCGGGTAGCCCCCTATCCGTAAAGTTAGCCACAACACCAAAGCTGTTGCCGCTGACCTCTGGGATAATGATGTAATCTTGATACTTTGTAAGTAAATTCACCTCTCCGACTGTTCCAAACACACCGCCGATGCTCTCCAACTTTTCCAGAGCCGCCATATCCCAGGCTCCATTTTTGTAGCAAGCACTGACCGCGTCCTTTTCTTTGCCGTAGACGTAGACGTAGAAATCGTAATCTACACCATCTCCAGCCCAGCCGCCTGATTGACGTGTATTCTCCATGAGCTTGGGATTTAAGGCTACCGTCATAGAGCTGTCTGTAAAAACAGCGCTTCCCGCCACATTCTGGGTCGTCATCTTGGCGTCCAGGGCGCCAAAGTGGCCGTTGGTCAAGTCTAAATACCGCTTGTCAGGAAAGACGCACAGCTTGGAGCCTACCACGCAAAACTGCTTTTCCCCCGATGATACGTTGTCCACCGGCTGGCCGTCGTAGTATAAAATGCCGTCGTCCACCACCACCAGTTTTCCATCCCAGCTGAATAGGTCCTCCGGCTGCGAGTAGCCCGTAATCGGTTGCCGCCCCTGCCGCTGGATCAGATTGGGATACTGTCGGGAAGATAATCCCAAGCTGTCGCGCAGCTCTCCCGGCCTGGTATTTTCGCCCATGTTCAGCCCCAGAAACGGGGAATTTTGCTGTCGCACCTTTTTTCTTGTATAGGGAAGTTTCGGTAGCATCAAGGAAGCCTCCAATCGCCGTGTCTTTCCGGCCGATTTTGGCGGATATAGTAAGACCTCGCCCGTTCAATGGCGCTGTTGGCCATCGCCATGTCGTTTGCATACAGGGTCGTCTCCTGGTTGGCATTGTCGATCATAGCCGCCAAATACAGCTCATATGCGTCGTCGTAGGGGTACGGCAGCAGCAGCTCTTTATCCTCTGGAAAGCAGTTTTCCGGTGCCGTAGTGCCCATCATTTCAGCAAACTCTCCTTCCAGGGTAAAGAGCCATTGCGCCTTTTGTCCCTGGGGTATGTCGTTAGGCCGCAGCTCGTCGGCCTGCCCAATCGCCTGTAGTAGCTTCATAGTCCTCACAAACTCCATTCCCCTTCGCCCACCTGTCAGTGAGCATCCGGTCCATTCCGTGCTTGTCCATCTCCGCGCCAAGAGCCGCCGCTTCGCGTCGGTTGGCCTCCGAATCGCCCGCCTGCGGACAGGTGTCCTCTCCCCACAAGGCTACCCTCCTTGCGGGGTCCCCTTTTGCGCCTGCGGGTGGGTGTTTCCCCAACGAGCCATTCGGCTCGCCGGGGTCCTTTTTATATCTCTCACTCTTCTGCTCTTTCGACGGCGAAAGCCCCGGCCTGCCTTTAGACCTGGTCCATCGCCCTGTGGAGCACGGCCGCCATTTCTTCCCTCGTCACAAAAGATTTATAGCGTTTGTTCCCGTTGGCATCGCCCTGGATAATCCCATTGGCCTCCGCCCAGTCTCGGTCCTCTTTCGACCATGCAGACGGTGCCAGCTTTGCCTTCTGTGCCAGCCATGTATCCATCATGGCATTAAACTTTTCTTGCGTCATATCGTCCTCTAACTCCTCCTTGAACGCTTTCCAGGCCCTTTCGTTCTCTACAAAGGGTGCTGGGCAGTTCTTCCCTGTCACATCATAATGGCGAACGATGTTCTCTACCGGGACTCTGTACTGCTCCATCAGCTTCTTTACAAGCCGGACAGCATTTTCTACTGTTTCAGGCAGGAAATAATACTTGCCGTTGTCGTCTTTCCGGCTGCATAGCTCAATACCAAGGGAATTGCCGTTGCGGCAAGATGGATGCTTGTAGTTTGTAGCGCCGCAGTGCCAGGCTGTGTCTCCATCAGGTACCGACTGCTCCCAGCCTCTTTCATCTACAAAATAGTGGGCTGAAGCTGACAGGTTTGCATTGTTATGAAAATAGCTGCAGTTGCCTTTGGCCGTATCCCCATTGTTGGCTGTGTAATGAATCACAATATAGGAAATCGCTGCAGATCTGCCTTTCTGATAATTGCTCTTATGGCATAGAATCATTATTTTCTCTCGCCCTCTCTGCTGGCCTGTGTACCAAAATAAAAGGAAATGATGACGGTAAATACGGTCAGAAATTCCTGGCCGGAAACTCCCTCTGTAAGCGTCAGAACGGCAAATACAACCGTTAGGACCAATGTCACAAGGCTTTTCACCGTCAATAACTTTGATAGTCTCTCTTTCATTTGTATGTACTCCTTATTGTCCTTGCAAGTCCGCTTCATTTCCGCCTCCGCGATATGTTTAGCCAGCAAAATATGCCTCGTAGTTTTCGCCGCCCAGGTCTGCTAAAAAGGTCTTAAACTCCATGGCCTCTTTGCCCCAGTCTTCAAAGCCCTGATCCTGGGCCAAGATGGAGACGGCCGTGTCAATGTCTACATTTCTTTCCTTGCTAATCTTCGCCAGCTCTTTTCTCATAGTATGGAATCGGTT
>OOIH01000389.1_pt1 | contig 35336 bp, 33 predicted proteins | sample 1691801 | NCBI WGS metagenome assembly OOIH01 (sample SAMEA1061690, study PRJEB22710) | metagenome
GTCCGAAACGGAGCGGGAGACACTATCAAAATGGAGTTGATGAACATCCTTCAGGGTGTTGGCAGGCCGATGCCTCAGGTATCTATCTGGTGGTATAAGCTGGACTCCGTGGATGAGGTTGCCTACCCGGACATGTGGGCGAAGGCTAATCCCAATATTGGAAAGACCGTAACATACGATACCTATCAGAAAGATGTAGACAGAGCTGAGACTGCTCCATCTACAAGAAACGATATGCTGGCGAAAAGGTTCGGCCTCCCGATGGAAGGCTACACCTACTATTTCACCTATGAGGAAACGCTTCCCCATCGCCGGCAGAAGTTTTGGCAGATGCCGTGTTCCCTTGGCTGTGACCTTTCACAGGGAGATGACTTCTGTTCTTTCACATTTTTATTCCCGCTGCGAGATGGATCGTTTGGCGTAAAAGCACGAAACTACATCACCTCGCTGACCCTTAACAAGCTCCCTGCTGCTATGCGCCTCAAGTATGAGGATTTCATGGCGGAAGGGAGTCTTATTGTTATGGAAGGAACTGTCCTTGATTTGATGCAGGTCTACGAGGATCTGGATGACCACATCATTAACCTAGGCTACGATGTTCGTTGCCTCGGCTATGACCCTTACAACGCAAAGGAATTTGTGGAGCGATGGGCATCCGAGAACGGGCCGTATGGAATAGAGAAGGTCATCCAGGGAGCGAAGACGGAGTCGGTTCCTCTTGGAGAACTGAAGAAACTTTCGGAAGAGCGTATGCTTATCTTCGATGAAGATCTGATGACTTTCGCCATGGGAAACTGCATAACAATTCAGGACAATAACGGAAACAGGAAGCTGATGAAGAAGCGGTCTGAGCAGAAGATTGACGCTGTTGCGGCCATGATGGATGCCTATATCGCTTATCGGCATAATCCTGAAGCATTTGAATAGGAAGGAGGAACCGTTTTGGATCATCGTAATAAGCCCCCGCCTCAGTCGTATTTGGCTCATCACGGCATCAAAGGCCAAAGATGGGGCGTTCGCCGTTACCAGAATGCTGATGGTTCACTGACGGCCGAGGGAAAAGCCCGCATGGAAAAGCGGGACAATGACTGGGTTAAAAAGCATAGTGCAAAAATCACGGAGAAAGCGCAGAAGAAGTCCTCCAAGGAGCTTGACCGGTATGCCACGGCCCTTTTACAAACCCCCGGGGCATTCAAGAAAAATGGTAAGCTGAGTGCAGCAGCCATTGCGGCCTACAATCAGAAGATGGCCGAGCTCATGACCCAAAAAGTTTCCGACCTCCAAACTCCATCCGGTAAAGTCGTCAAGTTTGTTGCCAAGCGTGGTGAGATTGGCGTCATGATGGCACTTGCCGATGCGGGTTACGACATGGACCAACTCAAGAAGGGTGTTTGGGCCTCCGGACGGGTGGCCTATAAAAAGACCGTTCTGGATAAGGTCTGAGGAGGTGATATGAATGGATGATACATTGTGTCACCACGGGATTAAAGGTCAGAAGTGGGGTGTCCGCCGTTACCAGAACGCGGATGGAACCTGGACCAAGGCCGGAAAGGAACGTTATGGCGATTCCGATGATGGAGGCGAGGAACGAAAAGCCTTCAGCAGTACCAAGAAGAAAGTGGCCATCGGTGTTGCGACTGGCGCAGCTGTTATCGCTGGCACAGTTCTGACGGCCTACCTTGTCAAGAAGCATGGAGCGAAGAGCGTCGCCGATATTGTGGATAAAGCTCCTGCCGGAAAGGAAATTCTTCAGGATTTGCTCAAATCTACTCCCGTAGCGACAACTCCTGTAAGTCAAATCCCGACACCGAAAGTAGAGCCCAAACAAGTTCTGGAAAAGGTTGTTAAGAGCGCTTCCACCACAGCTGCTCCGGTCAGCCAAATTTCAGCACCACGAGTTAGCGCAAGCAAACCATCTTCGGAGATTCCGCCTGCCTACAGCTTTGAATCGCTGATACGGCAGAACGATGACCTCCTTAAAAAGATGCTTGCTGAGTTGACTTGAGGGAGGTGATGGTTACTGAATGGAAATGTCATTGGGAGCTCGACTGAAACATGCTTGGAATGTGTTTACGGCGAAGGAGGCTGTTGGTGGCCGTTGGGATATTGGCCCCAGCAACTATTATCGTCCGGACCGTCCCATATTCAGTCGGGGAAATGAGCGCTCCATCATCACATCCGTTTATAACCGAATCGCATTGGACGTAGCGGCAATCACCATCCATCATGTTCGTTTGGATGATGAAGGCCGCTTTACTTCTGTTATGGACAGCAGCTTGAACGACTGCCTTTCTCTGGAGGCCAACATTGACCAGACAGGACGGGCTTTTATTCAGGACGTTGTCCAATCCATGCTGGATGAAGGCTGTGTTGCCATCGTTCCTGTCGACACAGACCTCGATCCGAAAAGCGGGTCATACAAGATCGAAACAATGCGAACCGGGAAAATCCTGGAGTGGTATCCGCAGCACGTTAAAGTTCGTGTCTACAACGAGCGCACGGGCAGGAAGGAAGATGTTTTGGTGCCGAAACGCACCGTGGCCATTGTGGAGAATCCCTTCTATGCCGTCATGAACGAACCCAACTCCACAATGCAGAGGTTGATTCGGAAGCTCAACATTCTGGACGCTATCGATGAACAGAGCGGTTCTGGAAAACTCAACCTGATTATTCAGCTCCCTTACGTCATCAAGACGGAAGCGAGGCGTCAACAGGCGGAAAAGCGCCGTAAAGATATCGAGGAACAGCTATCCGGTTCCAAGTATGGTGTGGCATACACCGATGGAACGGAGCATGTGGTTCAGCTGAACCGACCCGTCGACAACAACCTCATGAGCCAGATCGAATTCCTGACGAGTATGCTTTACAGCCAGTTGGGATTGACCCAGAGCATCATGGATGGTACCGCCGACGACAAGACGATGCTGAACTATCTGACCCGAACCGTCGAGCCGATTCTTTCCGCCATCGTTGACGAGATGAAGAGGAAGTTCCTCACCAAGACCGCTCGGTCACAGAAGCAGTCGATCCTGTTCTTCAGAGATCCGTTTAAGCTGGTTCCCGTGGGCGAATTTGCTGAAATTGCCGACAAGATGACCCGTAATGAGGTCATGACCTCGAACGAGATCCGGCAGAAGATTGGCATGACGCCGTCGAAGGACCCGAATGCGGACAAGCTCCGGAACAGCAACCTGAGTGCTCCAAAAGAGGAATCGACCGAACAAAACAAACCAAAGGAGGACGAATTTCAAAATGGATCTGAAGTATGACTTTAGTGGCTGGGCAACCCGAAACGATCTTGTCTGCGCCGACGGACGGACTATCCGGAAAGGCGCTTTCAAGCATTGCGATGGGATGTCGGTTCCCATTGTCTGGAACCATCAGCACGACGATGTTGACAACATCCTGGGCCACGCCATTCTCGAAGAGCGCAAGGATGGCATGTACGCCTATTGCTTCCTGAATGAGACGGAAAGCGGTAAGGCGGCCAAGCAGATCGTGCAGCACGGCGATGTTCATATGCTGTCTATTTACGCCAATGGCCTGAAGCAGGTCCCCAACGGCAACGGCAAAGATGTCGTTCACGGGGACATTCGCGAAGTCAGTCTCGTTGTCGGCGGTGCGAATCCCGGCGCGTTTATCGACTTCGTTGATCTGGCCCACGGCGATGGCGCTGAACAGGAGGTCATCATTGGAACCGGCGAGGCTCCCAGCCTTTACCATTCCAGTGAGAAGCCTCCTCTTATTACGCCCAAATCCGGCGAGAAGCCGAAAGAGGACCCGAAACCCACTGAGGAGCCCAAGGAAGACCCGAAGCCCGAGGATAAGCCCAAAGAGGGCGAGACCGTTCAGGACGTTGTGGACAGCATGACCGAGAAGCAGCGGACTGTTATGTACGCTCTTATCGCCGCCACCGCGGAAGAGCTGGGCAAGGGTTCCAACAGCGGCTCTGACAAATCTGACAAAACCAAAGGAGGAGACAACACCATGAAGCATAACGTTTTCAACCGGGAAGAGACCAAGGACACCGTTCTGTGCCATGCCGCCCAGGGTGAGATCCTGGCCCTGGCCAAGCAGAACAGCGTCGGCACTTTCCAGAATGCTCTCGGAATCTATCTGGAGCAGAATGTGGAGCTGGCCCACGGCATCGACAACATCGAGGCGCTGTTCCCCGAGTTCAAGGATGTGCGTCCTGGCGCTCCCGAACTGGTCACCCGCGACCAGGGCTGGGTCACCGTCGTCATGAACAAGGTTCACAAGCAGCCCTTCAGCCGTATCCGTACCCGCCAGATGGACGCCCGTAATGACAGCATCCGTTCTCATGGCTATAAGAAGGGCGACAAGAAGACTGCCTCCGGCAACATGAGCCTGGTGGCCCGGACTACCGATCCTCAGACGATCTATCGTACTGAGGCTCTTAACCGGGACGACATTCTCGACATCACCGACTTCGACGTGGTCGAGTACCAGTACGGCGAGATGAAGCTGAACCTCAAGGAGGAGGTTGCTGCCGCCATCATGGTCGGCGACGGCCGCGATCCCGATGACCAGCACAAGATCTCCGAGGATCATGTCCGCTCCATCTGGAACGACAAGGAGGTCTACACCATTCACAAGGATGTGGATCTTGAGGCGGCCAAGAAGGAGCTTCAGGGTACCAACACCGGCGCGAATTTCGGCGACAAGTACGTCTACTCTGAGGCGGTCATCGAGGCGGCGCTGTACGCCCGTGAGGACTACAAGGGCACCGGCATCCCCGATTACTACTGCACTCCGCACTCCCTGAACAACATGCTGCTGGCCCGCGACCGCAATGGCCGTAAGATCTACAACAGCAAGGCCGACATCGTCGCCGCTCTGAACGTGAAGGACATCTACACCGCGGAGCAGTTTGACGGCCTGGTTCGTACCGACGACGCCGGCAAGAAGCATGAGCTGATCGGCATCTTCGTCAACCTGGAGGACTACACTGTGGGCTGCGTCAAGGGCGGCGAGATCACCCGGTTCGAGCAGTTCGACATCGACTTCAACCAGAACAAGCAGATGATCGAGACCCGGCTCTCCGGCGCTCTGACCCGGATCGCCAGTGCCATTGCTCTGGAGAAGCCCGTGGATGACGAGACCGGCAACCCCTGAGCCGTAGGGTTCAAAATGAGGTAATCAAATGGCAAAAATTTATGGATCGGTAGGCTATGCTGAAACGGTCAAGACAGCTCCTGGCGTGTATGAAGAGCAAATCGTTGAGTATCCGTACTATGGCGATTTAACTCGGAATACACGCCAGCTTCAGTCTTCGGACACTCTCAATGACGACATCAACGTTGCAAATGAGATCAGCATAGTCGCCGATCCATTTGCCAGAGAGAATTTTCACCGAATGCGGTATGTCGTGTTTATGGGGGCGAAATGGAAAATTTCAAAGGTAGAGGTTGGCTATCCGCGTTTGATCCTGACGATCGGAGGACTTTATCATGAGTCGGAGAATTGAACTTCAGACGATTCTGGAGAAGCTCCTCGGCTCTGAAAACGTCTACTTTCAACCGCCTGAGAATTTGGAGATGAAGTATGATTGCATCCGATATTCCAGGATCAAGATCAAATCGAATTTCGCCAACAACCGGCCCTATAACCTCCGTTACTGCTATCAGTTGATTGCCATCACTAAAAACCCGGATAGCGATCTTCCGAAAAAGATTGCAATGCTGCCTATGTGCACCCATGACAGGAGCTATAAGGCAGACAACCTGAACCATGACGTGTTCACACTCTATTATTAACGAGGAGGAAACTGTAATGAGTAGACTTCAGTGGGACAAGGTCGGCGAGCGTTTTTACGAAACCGGCGTTGATCGCTGTGTCCTCTTCCCCATGGGGAAGGGTGGCGTTTACGATAAGGGTACCGCCTGGAATGGCCTGACGGCCATCAACGAGAACCCCACCGGGGGCGAGGCCAATCCCTTCTACGCCAACAACAAAAAGTATCTGAACATCATCGCCGCCGAGGACTTCGGCTTCGGCATTGAGGCCTACACCTATCCCGATGAGTGGGAGGCCTGCGACGGCTCCGTCGAGATTGCTCCCGGCGTGACTGCGGGCCAGCAGACCCGTAAGGTCTTCGGCCTTACTTACCGTACCCTCATCGGCAATGACACCGACGGCCAGGATCACGGCTACAAGATCCATCTGGTCTATGGCGCTCAGGCCGCCCCCTCTCCGCGTAACCATGGCACGGTCAACGAGAGCCCCGAGCCCACCACCATGAGCTGGGACGCCACCACTACTCCTGTGGAGGTCCCCGGTACCAAGCCCACGGCCCATCTGGTGATCGACTCCACCAAGACCCCTGCCGACAAGCTGGCCGCCCTGGAGGTCATCCTGTACGGTAAGGATGCCACTACTGAGGGCGGTGATGACGGCACCGAGTCCCGTCTGCCCATGCCCGCCGAGATCATCGAGCTGTTCAAGGACGTTACTCCTGCCGACTGATCCGTACCGTCGCAACCAAACACCATCTGAGCGATTTGCGAAGCGGGGCTCTCTCAACCGAGGGCTCCGCTTCCTTTTATTTTTGAAAGGAGAAAAATTACCATGCTGAGACTTAGCAGGACCTATATCGACTTCAACAATATGTCCCGTACTGAGGACTTTTACTTCAACTTGACCGAGGCTGAGGTGACTGAGATGGAGCTTTCCGTCGACGGCGGCCTTGTGGAGATGATTAACCGCATCACTGCCGCCAAGGATGGCAAGCAGATCATCGCGCTGTTCAAGGACATCGTTCTGCGCGCCTATGGCGAGAAGTCCGCCGACGGCCGGCGATTCATCAAGAGCCAGGAGATTCGCGACGCCTTCGCTCAGACCCAGGCGTACAGCGACCTCTTTATGGAGCTGGCCACCGATGCGAAGAAGGCCGCTGAGTTCGTCAACGGCATCGTTCCGACGAAGAAGACTGCCCCCGGCGATCTGCTGGCTCAGGGCTGAGATAAACTTGGAGGCCAGAGATGCTGAAAATCATAGTGCCCGCAACCAAGATAGGGGAAGAGTTCAACGAAGCTACAAGTGAATTTATCCCCATCATGACGAAACAGCAGACGCTTCAGTTGGAGCATTCTCTGGTCTCCCTTTCAAAATGGGAATCAAAGTGGCGCAAGCCGTTTCTTGCCAAAGGCAAACGGACAATGGAGGAAACCATCGACTATGTGCGGTGTATGACGTTGACACAGAACGTTGATCCCAATGTCTACAAAGCGATTACGCCTCAGCTCCTGACTGAGATATCTGCTTACATCGACGCATCCATGACCGCAACCACTTTCGCTAAACGGGGAAACAGACCATCGAGCAATGAGCTCATTACATCGGAGCTTATTTACTACTGGATGGTTTCTTACCAAATTCCCTTTGAGTGCCAGAAGTGGCATCTGAGCCGTCTTCTCACCCTCATCAATGTCTGCAATGTAAAGAATGCCCCTCAGAAGAAGATGAGCAAACGGGAGATCATGGCGAGGAACCGTGCTATGAATGCGGCCAATAGGAGGAAATGGAACACGAGAGGGTGATGTAGATGCCTCTGATTGGATCAACAAACGAACAGAAAATCTGGAATTACCTGAAAGAAAATGGTTTTTCCGATTACGGCGCAGCCGGACTTATGGGCAATCTCTATGCCGAGTCGGGGCTGCGCTCAAATAATCTCCAAAACACCTATGAAGGAAAGCTCGGGATGGCTGACGCGGAGTACACCGAACTGGTGGACAAAGGCGTCTATAAAAATTTTATCCACGATGAAGCCGGCTACGGTTTGGCTCAATGGACGTATTGGAGCCGGAAAGAAGCATTGCTGGCTTACGCAAAGGCCACCGGAAGATCCATCGGTGATCTGGAGATGCAGCTTGAATTTCTGCTGAAGGAGTTGGCCAACTACGGCCTTCTCGACAAGTTAAAGGCCATGGCCAGTGTACTTGAAGCATCTAACTTGGTTCTTCTGAAGTTTGAAAAGCCGGCAAGTATGAACACGTCGGCCACCCAGACAAAGAGAGCTGGTTATGGCCAGGGCTATTTCGACAAGTACGCGCAGAAAGGAAGTGTCAGCACCATGGAATTTTCCAACAGCCCCCTGGCGACCGTTAGGATGATCTCCCCGAACAGGACGCCTAACCGGAACCACGCCATCGACACCATCACCATCCACTGCTTTGTCGGGCAGGTGAACGCCAAGCGGGGGTGTGAGGTGTTCCAGCCCAGCAGCAAGAGAGCCTCCTGCAACTACGTTGTGGGCTATGACGGTTCCATCGGCTTGTGTGTCGAGGAGAAGGATCGCTCCTGGTGCACCGGGGGCTACAAGAAAGTGAACGGGGTCAACGTCCCCGTCCGGGTGAATGGGATCTCCGGCTCTTCCAACGACTACCAGGCCGTCACCATCGAGGTGGCCAGCGACACCAAGCACCCCTACGCCATCACCGAGAAGGCCATGGCCGCGCTGATCGAGCTGTGTGCCGACATCTGCCGACGCAACGGCATCAAGAAGCTGCTGTGGTCCGGGGACAAGAACCTGGTGGGCAACCCCTCCAAGCAGAACCTCACGGTTCACCGCTGGTTCGCCAACAAGGCGTGCCCCGGCGACTACATTTATGACCGCCTCGGTGACATCGCCGCAAAAGTGAATGCCAAACTGGGAAGCAGTTCTACTACTCCTGTGGTTCCTGCTGCCCCGGAAAGTAATGTGCCCTACAAGGTTCGCATTACCGCTACGGATCTTCGTATCCGAAAGGGGCCTGGTACCAACACCGCTATTGCCCAGAAAGCCATCAAGCCCGGCGTTTATACCATCGTGTCCGAAGCTGATGGCCCCGGTGCTACGAAGTGGGGCAAGTTGAAGTCCGGCATTGGCTGGGTTTCTCTCGATTACTGCAAGAAGCTGTCATAAAGGAGCAACCATATGATTACGTTCAGACAAAAGGGTGACTTCTCCAACCTGACCAAATTCTTAGAAAGAGCAAAAGAGGTTGTACACCTCGGCGATCTCGATAAGTACGGTCGCGCTGGAGTGGCCGCCCTTGCGTCTGCGACGCCTGTCGATTCCGGTTTGACAGCGAGTTCGTGGTATTACGAGATCACAAACAAAAACGGAACGGCAACAATTTCGTTCCGCAACTCCAACATTCAAAATGGAGTTCCTATCGCCATCATCCTGCAATATGGACATGGCACCGGAACAGGCGGCTGGGTAGAAGGGCGAGATTACATCAACCCCGCTATCCAGCCTATTTTTGACCAAATTGCGAATGACGCATGGAAGGAGGTTGAACGGTTATGAGCAAGACTATCGACGAGAGAGTCGTAGAAATGCGATTTGACAACAAACAGTTTGAATCCGGTGTGCAAACGAGTTTGTCAACCTTAGATAAGCTGAAAAAGGGCTTGGATCTGGACGGAGCCGCTAAGGGCTTTGACCAGCTGAGCGCGGCTGCCAAGAAGTGCGATATGTCCGCAATCGGGCGCTCTGTCGAGACTGTTCAAGCGAAATTCTCGGCATTTGAAGTCGTAGCTATGACTGCTCTCTCCAACATCACCAATTCTGCGGTGAATGCTGGTAAGCGTCTCCTCTCTTCCCTGACTATCGAGCCAATCTCTACGGGTTTCAATGAGTACGAGCTTAAGATGGGTTCTATTCAGACCATCATGGCGAGTACCGGTGAAAGTTTGGACAAGGTCAATCAGAAGTTGGATGAGCTGAACAAATATTCAGATCGAACCATCTATTCGTTCTCTGATATGACTCAGAATATCGGCAAGTTCACAAATGCCGGTGTCAAACTGGATGATGCTGTTGCCGCAATCCAAGGTGTCAGTAATGTGGCCGCCGTATCCGGGGCGAATGCCAATGAGGCATCCAGGGCGATGTATAACTTTGCCCAGGCATTGTCGGCTGGTTACGTTAAGCTGATCGACTGGAAATCCATCGAGAATGCCAATATGGCAACGGTTGAGTTTAAGACACAGCTTCTTGAATCTGCCGTTGCCGCAGGAACACTAACCCGAACTGCCGATGGTATGTACAAGACTCTGGAAAAGGGCACCGTCATTGATGCAACCCATATGTTCAATGACAGTCTTCAGGAACAGTGGATGACCACGGAAGTATTGACTGAAACCCTGAAGGACTATGCTGATGAGACAACGGAGATTGGTAAGAAAGCATTTGCGGCGGCTCAGGATGTCAAAACTTGGTCCCAGCTTTTAGACACACTTAAGGAAAGTGCTCAGTCGGGCTGGGCTGAAACCTGGCAGTTGGTCGCCGGAGACTATGAAGAAGCGAAGACTACCCTTCGTACTTTTTCTGAATTCTTCAGCAGTATCATTGACGGGTCCGCCGAAGCGAGAAATTCCCTTCTGGAAGGGGCACTGATGTCGAGTTGGGGTCAAATCAAAAGCAGAGTCAACGAAACTGGAACATCAGTTGATGCTTTCCGAGATACTCTTCGAGAGACTGCCGAGAGTTCTGTTGAGGGTTTGGACAAGATAATCGAAGAGGCTGGATCGTTCGATGCCGCTCTTTCAAAAGGATGGCTTACCACCGATATTCTTTCTGCCACTTTGGATAACCTGGTCAGTAAAGCAGCCGGAACTCAGGTGAGCATTTCGGAACTCTCAGATGAGCAGTTGCAGAACATCGGCTACACTCAGGAACAGATCGATGCTCTTCGTGCTCTTTCGGAAGAAGCCAAGTCTTCTGGCAGCAATCTCGCTTCTTTGGTCAGCACATTAGGCCGTCAGAGTGGCCGTGAACTCCTGTTTGATTCCCTCCTGAACGGAGCTAAAGCCGTTCAAGGATTGTTTCAGACCATCAAAGGCGCATGGCAGGATATTTTTCCTCACACCACATCTGAACAACTCTATTCTTTCATTGAAGCGCTACACTCCGCATCTGAGAAGATAAGAGATTTCTTCACACAGGCGGAGGAAGGCGCGGACGGATTTACGGGAGCAATCAACAAACCATTACAAGATATCGGAAACACATTCAAAGGTCTCTTTGCGGTACTTGATATCGTGAAGCAGGCCTTTACTGCTTTTCTGCGGGCTGTCAGTCCTGCGGGTTCGGCAGTTGGCGAGATACTTACCGGCGTCCTTGGATTAACCGGCTCCTTTGGAGAATGGCTCTCTAAACTTGATGAAAGCATCAAGAAAGGCGATGTCTTCTACAAGGGGCTTAAGTCTATTGTTGACATCGTTAAGGGCGCTATCACTGCTGTGACTGGTTTTGCCGCTGCGATTGGAGAAAGTTTGGGCTTCCCCGGCCTCGATAGTGCGACGGCTTCTGTTGAAGCGTTCCTTGGAACTTTGAAGGGAAAAATCGGCGCTCCTGGTCTGGAGAAATTGGAAGCCATTTTTGATGGGATCTGCACGAGCGCCAAATGGGTCAAAGACGCTATCGTTGGTATGAAAGACGGTGTCGTCGATTCGATGGGTAAGATTGACGGAGCTGTTTCCGGAAACAAATTTGTTCAGGTCCTGACGGGTATTGGCACGTTTATCAAACAGGTGGCCAGTGCAATCGGAGGACTGCTCGGAAAAGCTATTGACGGTCTTATCAACACATTGAGCAACGCCGATTTCAACGGAATCCTCGACTTCCTGAACGCCTTGGCCGCCGGCGGCATTATAGCCGCAATCCGTAAATTTATTGATCCAGTCGAAGAGTTGCAGGACACATTCGGCAGCCTCAAAGATTGGGTTAAAGGGCTCGGCAAAGGAGTTACCAAAATCCTGGACGGCGTTCGCGGAAGCTTAGAGGCATGGCAGACCAAGTTGAAGTCTGATGCTCTTGGCAAAATTGCGGCCTCTATTGCTGTCCTCTCCGTCAGTTTGCTTGTATTGTCATCTATCGACTCTGATAAGGTGACCGGGTCGCTCGCCGCAATGGGCACTATGTTCGCAGAGCTCATGGTGTCCATGGCTGTGCTGGACAAGCTGAGCATTGACGGGAAAGCCGCCAATAAGACCGCATCTGCCATGATAAAAATGGGAGCGGCGCTTCTGGTCCTGAGCATGGCGATGAAGAATCTCGGCGAATTGGAACCCGAGCAGTTGGCGGCGGGGCTGGTTGGCGTTGGCGTATTGCTGGCAGAAATCGATCTCTTCCTCAATACAGCCAAATTCGACAAGAACGCCTCTAAGGCTGCAACCGGTATGATCCTGTTCGCCGCGGCAATCAAAATCCTCTCTTCGGCAGTAAAGAGCCTGGGCGAAATGGACTGGGACGACATGGCGAAGGGGCTTGTCGGAGTAGGGGGGCTTTTGGCTGAAGTCGAGATCTTCCTGAACAATGCCAAGTTCAACGGAAAGGCTGTTTTAACGGCAACAGGGATTGTTATTCTCGCTTCCGCAATTAAAGTCCTTGCCTCTGCCTGTAAAGACTTTGGCTCCATGTCCTGGGGAGAGATCACCAAAGGACTGGTATCCATTGCCGCTCTTCTGGTAGAGATCACTGTGTTTACCAAACTGACCGGAGATGCGAAGCATGTTATCAGTACAGGCGTCGCGTTGATTGAGATTGCGGCAGCTATGAAGATATTTGCCTCCGCTATGGCCGACTTTGGCAGTATGAGCGGGGCGGAAATCGCAAAGGGTCTCATCGCCATGGGTGGTGCCTTGACGGAGGTTGCCATCGCTACCAAACTGATGCCGAAGAACATGATCGGTATTGGCGCGGGTCTGGTCATTGTCGGAGCGGCACTCAAAATTGTTGCGAGTGCTCTCGGGTCTATGGGCAGTATGAGCTGGGAAGGAATTGCGAAGGGCATTGTCGCCATTGGCGTTGCACTTGCTGAGCTGGCCATCGGATTGAATCTGATGAACGGCACATTGGCTGGTTCTGCCGCACTACTCGTAGCCGCAGGAGCTTTGGCAGTTTTGACCCCGGTGCTTGTGGTTCTCGGCAATATGAGCTGGGAATCTATCGCAAAGGGGCTTATCACGATTGCCGGGGCATTCACGGTTATGGGCGTGGCCGGTGCTGTGCTTGGGCCATTGGCACCCTCTATCCTTGCCATTTCAGGAGCATTGGCGTTGCTTGGGGTTGGCGCTGTCGCTATAGGCGCAGGGCTGACCTTGATCGGAGCAGGATTGTCTTCCGTCTCTGTTGGGCTGGTGTCATTAGCAGCCTCGTTGGCCTCCAGCGGCACCCTCATTGTTGGCGGACTTTCAGCAATCGTTCTCGGATTTGCTGGACTAATTCCGGCTATTGCCGAGAAAATCGGCGAGGCCATTGTAGCTTTCTGCGGTATTATTGCAAATGGCGCTCCGGCTATCGGCGATGCTGTGAAAGCAGTCGTTCTAACTCTCGTCGATGTTCTGGTCGAGTGCGTGCCGGCTATTGCCGACGGAGCCCTTCAGTTGGTAACGGGTGTCCTCGCATCTCTGGTCACCTACACGCCCCAGATCATCGATTCACTGATGCAGTTCCTGATCGAGATCCTGGAGGGTATCGCTCGCAATATGCCCCAGCTCATTCAGGCTGCAATGGACGTGGTTGGCGCATTCTTCGCAGGCGTTCTCAGTGCGTTGAGCAGTATTGACGCGGACAGCCTTATCAAAGGTATCGGGGCAGTCGGTCTATTAACCGCTTTGGTTGGGGCTCTTGGCCTGGTGGCAGGGCTTGTACCGGCAGCCATGGTTGGCGTTCTCGGTATGGGTGCTATGATTACCGAGTTGGCAATCGTCCTGGCCGCTGTTGGCGGACTGGCACAAATCCCGGGGCTTGAGTGGCTTATCAGCGAAGGCGGCCAACTTCTCCAAACCATCGGTACTGCAATCGGCGGGTTCGTCGGTGGTATTGTTGGCGGGTTTATGAGTGGGGTTTCCAGTTCGTTCCCGCAAATCGGGGCGGACTTGTCCTCCTTCATGACCAATGTACAGCCGTTCATCGACGGGGCATCCAGTATCAGCCCCAATATGCTGACCGGCGTCAAAGCCCTTACCGAAGCTATCATACTCATCACTGCCGCTGATCTGCTGGAAGGTTTAACCTCCTGGCTTACTGGCGGTTCCTCTTTGTCGGACTTCGCGGAGCAGCTTGTTCCATTTGGCGAAGCCATGATGAAGTTTTCCAACACGATTACCGGACTGGATGGCGATCTGGTCAGCACGGCCGCTATTGCCGGCAAAACCCTTGCCGAAATGGCCGCCACGTTACCCAATAGTGGTGGCGTTGTGGGGTTCTTTGCCGGGGAGAATGACATGGCTGAGTTCGGCAATCAACTTGTCGGCTTTGGCAAATCCATGATGGACTTCGCCGACAGTATCAAAGGCTTGGATACCGAGGCAGTTCAAAATGCCGCAATCGCAGGCAAGGCAATGGCCGAGATGGCCGCCACCCTTCCGAACACCGGCGGGGCGGTTGCATTCTTTGCCGGAGAGAACGACATGGACACCTTTGGCGAACAGCTTGTTCCGTTTGGCAAGGCCATTAAGGAATACTCCAATGCTGTGGCAGGGCTTGATACGGATGCTGTCGTGAATTCGGCAACGGCCGGTAAGGCCCTTGTGGAACTCGCAAACACCGTTCCTAATACCGGCGGGGCAGTCGCGTTCTTTACCGGGGACAACGATCTTGCCACATTTGGCGAACAAATTGTTGTCTTTGGTAATGCGATGAAAGAGTATTCTCAGACGGTATCCGGCTTGGATGGCGATGCTGTCGCCAACTCCGCTACGGCTGGGGCCGCTCTTGTGGAACTCGCAAATACCGTTCCTAATACCGGCGGGGCAGTCGCGTTCTTTACCGGGGACAACGATCTTAAGACCTTTGGCGAGCAGATCGTTCCCTTTGGAGAGTCGATGAAGGCCTACTCTGATTCTATCGCAGGCATCGACGCTGAAGCAGTAAGCGCATCCACCACTGCCGCATTGGCTCTGGCTGAGCTTCAATCTACCCTTCCGAATGTTGGCGGGGTTGTTGACTTCTTCACAGGAGGAAACGATCTTGGTACGTTTGGTGAGGGTATTAAGACCTTTGGCGAAGCCATGAACTCCTATGGAGCGGCCGTAAGCGGGATTGACGCGGAAGCTGTGACTGCATCTGCAACTGCGGCTCAGGCGTTGGCTCAACTCCAGACGTCTCTTCCTAATATGGGCGGATTCATGAGTTTCTTTACCGGTGATAACGACCTTTCCGCATTCGCAGAAGGGATTATCCCATTCGGCGAGGCCATGAAGTCTTATGGCCAGGCCGTGTCCGGTATTGACGCTGGAGCCATTACCGCCTCTGCGGTGGCGGCACAGTCCCTTTCTGAGCTTCAGTCCACACTCCCCAATGTTGGGGGCGTGATGGAATTCTTCACCGGAAGCAACGATCTTGGCAAATTCTCTGAGGGGTTGATCCCCTTCGGGAAAGCTATGAAATCCTACAGCGATTCTGTCGTTGGGATCAACGCTGAAGCCATCACAGCTTCCGCTACCGCCGCCAAATCATTGGCAGAACTCCAATCCGTTCTCCCGAATGTGGGAGGGGTAATGGAGTTCTTCACCGGCGGAAACGATCTTGGCACATTTGCCACTGGTATTATCCCGTTCGGCGCGGCTATGAAATCCTATGGGAATGCTGTCGCCGACATCAATGCGGAAGCAATCACCGCATCCGCGATTGCAGCCCAGTCCCTCGCACAGCTCCAGACCACCCTTCCGCAGATCGGCGGTGTGATGGAGTTCTTCACTGGACGTTATGACCTTACCGCCTTTGGCGAAGCATTGATTCCCTTCGGGGAAGCCATGCACTCCTATGGAACTGCTGTAGCTGGTATCGATGCCGGCGCAGTAGCAAATTCGGCCACCGCAGGTAAGGCGCTTGTGGAGCTGGCAAATACTCTTCCCAAATGCGGAGGTTTGGCGGAGGTCTTCACGGGAAGCAACAGCTTGGCCGGATTCGGCGATGAAATCGTCCAGTTCGGTAAAGATCTCTCCGCTTACGCCAACGCCATCAAAGATGTGAAACCCGAGGCGGTAACCGCCTCCGCAAATGCGGCGCAAGCCCTGTCTAATCTGGCCACAGGTCTGCCGGATAGCAGCCTCTTTGACAAATGGTTTGGCGGAGATCAAACACTCGCCTCCTTTGGCAAAGATATTTCCTCCTTCGGGGAAAGCATGGGAAGCTACTATTCCAAGGTTTCCAGCATCGACCTGACAAAGCTGTCCGGGGTTGTGACCCAGGTTTGGTCCCTTGTGGATCTGGCCAAGGGTATTCAAGGACTTGACACCAGCGGATTCAATTCATTCGGGACTGCCCTTAAGACCATGGCGAATACGGGAATCAACGAATTTGTTTCGGCGTTCTCGAATTCGACCACCGAAGTCAATAAGGCTGTTCAAGGGATGTTGAGTTCGGTAAGCACCTCTATCTCGAATGGCAAGACCCTCACGACACCCGGAATAGAATCGGTGATGAAGTCGCTGGCTGACATCGTTACGAAGAAAGCCACCGAAATCAACAATTCCGTCACGACGATGATGAAGGGCGTCGCCACTACTATTCGCAATAGCGCCCCATCTGTCCAAAATGCCACACGCACTGTCTTCTCCAATGCGGTCAATGTCCTTAACGGCATGAAAGGTCAGTTTGAAAATGCTGGCCAAAACGCCGGCCAGGGCTTTGTGAACGGTATCAACTCCAAGATGGGCGCTTCGACAGTGGCCGGCCGCAATCTGGGCTTGGCCGCCTTGAATGCTGCAAAGAAGGCACTGGACAGTCATTCACCTTCTCGTGAATTCATCTATCTGGGTGAAAACATGGGTGAGGGTTTGGCAATCGGAGCCGAGAACAGCATTGTGCCTGCTTCTCAGGCCACTTCCAAGATGATCGGCGAAGTTCTCAAGGTAAGCTCCAAGGGAATCGAGGCGTTCCAGAAGTGGGCCGAGGAAAAGAAGTATTATGGCGAGTTAAGTCTGAAAGATGAGCTTGCCGGGTACGAAAATCTGCAACAGAAGTACAAAGCTGGCAGCGAAGAGCGCATCAAGATCGACCGCGAGGTTTACCGGATTCAAAATGAACTGGTTGCGTCTACCTATCAGGCCTCTATCGATTGGATCGAGGAGCAGAAGTATTACAACCAGCTCAGCACCCAGGAAGAGCTTGAGGCCTATGAGCGGATGCAGCAGCGGTACATCGAGGGCAGTGAGGAACGTAAGAAGATCGACCGCGAGGTCTATGCCCTCCGGAAACAGCTCATGGATGAGTCCTATCAGCATTCCATGGACTGGATCGAGGAGGAGAAGTATTACAATCGCATGAGCCTTTCTGACGAGCTCGCCGCCTATAAGCGGGTACAGAGCCGTTATGCCAAAGGCACCGACGAGCGCAAGAAGATGGATCGTGAGGTCTACCGTCTTGAGCAGGAGATCTATGAGGCTCAGAAGCAGTACATCGCCGATGTTCAGAGTGTTCAGGCGACGGCAAATCAGAAACGCCTTGATCTCGAAGAGGAGTATGCCGATAAGGTCAAATCCATCAACGAGAAATTGGCGTCGGACATCAAGTCACTGAACGACAAGTACCAAAGTGCCCTTGAATCTCGCACCAATAGCCTTTACCAATCTTATGGCCTCTTTGATGAGGTTAAAGAGCGGGAAGAGGTAAACGGCGAAGCCCTGATGAAGAACCTGACGGATCAGGTGCAGGAGTTTGGCGAGTGGCAGGATATTTTGGACAGTCTCTCGGCGAGAGGTCTGGATTCCGAGCTGATCGGCGAGCTTCAGGAGATGGGCCCCTCCGCAATCGCGGAGTTGAAGGCTCTTAATTCCATGAGTGACTCCGAGTTGGAGAAGTATGCCGCTCTTTGGTCCATCAAACATGCCCAGGCCCGTGAACAGGCCGTCGGCGAGTTAGAGGGCCTTCGTATTGAAACCCAAAACAACATTGCTCAGCTTCGTGTCGAGGCCGAGCGAGAGCTGGATGACTATCGCGCTGTCTGGCAGACCAAGATGAACCAGGTCACCATCGATGCTAACGCGGAGCTGGAACAGCTTCGGAAAGCATTTGGTGAGAAGGTCGGTCTTATCAAGAAGGACACCGAAAAAGAAACGCAGGAGATGGTCGATGCCGCTCAAGCGATTCTTCAGGAAGCCGGATGGGATGAGACTGGCAAACAAATCGTGACCGGAATCAAGAATGGCGTCGAGGAAGAGAAACCTGCGTTCCTGGATGCCCTGACACAAATGGCCCTGGAGGGTGTTCAGGCGGTTAAGACCGCATGGGATGAGCATTCTCCTTCCCGGGTCTTCCGGAAGCTCGGCAATTTTGCCGGTCTTGGTCTTGTGAATGGTTTGACCGACTATGCCGATAAGTCCTACTCTGCCGGGGCCAATGTGGCGGATCGCGCTACGGATGGCCTTTCCAACGCAATTTCTACTATGTCCGACTTGGTCAACGGCGAATTTGACATGCAGCCGACGATTCGGCCTGTGTTGGATTTCTCCAATGTCTCCAGAGGAGCCAATGAACTCGATGGGTTCTTCAACTCCGCAAGGACGGTGGCTCTCGCCGGACAAACCAGTCTGGCCTTTAATGCCACCATGGACAAGGAGAGCATGACTGTCACCGTAGACAACGACGGTGTTGTGCAGGAACTGCGCTCTCTGCGCGGCGAAATGGGTGAAATGATGGCCCGTCTGGAACGGATGCAGGTCGTCTTGGACACCGGTACTCTGGTTGGCGAAATGGCCGATCCGTTGGATGCTGCCCTTGGGCAGAAACAGACTTATAGGGGAAGGGGGATTTAGTATGTATCATTCTATCACATTCGGCGAGAAGAACACATGGGATGACTGGCATCTGGTTCCCACTTCCCTGCCTGTTTTCAGCCCTCCGGCACAAAAAGTAAAGACCCTGGACATTCCCGGTGGGGACGGCGTCATTGATTTGTCGCAAGCCCTCACCGGGTATCCTATTTACCAAAACCGCACAGGCTCCTTTGAGTTCATCGTTCCGAACGGCTTTGAACCGTGGGAGCCCGGAAGGATCGAGAAGGCCCCTTGGCACTCGGTCTACTCCGAAATCATGGATTATCTCCACGGACAGAAGCTTCGTGCAGTGCTGGAGGATGATCCCGAGTATTTCTATGAAGGACGGTTCACGGTCAAAGACTGGAAATCGCCGAGGGACTGGTCTCGCATTACCATTGACTACGATGTCGGCCCCTATAAGTGGGCAGTTCTGTCATCCACCGATGGATGGCTTTGGGACCCGTTCAACTTTCAAAATGGAGTTATCCGAGTCGCGATTTTTGCCAACATCCCGGTCACGACTGAAAAGCATGTCATGAACCTGGACGCAGAATTCTTCGGAAGAGCGCCTATCTGCCCTTCTTTCATCGTCAGGACGACGGTTGGCCGCGGAATGCATATCCGTTTTGTGAATCCGCGGTTGGGACTGGACACCACTAAGCTTCTTCCTGAGGGGACAAGTCAGATCCCGGAATTTGTTTTCTTTGGAGAGCAGGGCGCTACCATTTACTTCTGGTGCGATTCTGGAACCGGGAGCGTGTCCGTCAATTTCAGGCAGGGGAGGTTATGACCGATGTATACTATTTATGCGGATGGCGTCTGTATCTATAACGATGTCTTTGCGGTCGGCGATATGAAGGTCGTAAATCCCAAACTGGTGATGGAGGATTGCGCGGCAGGTTCCCTCACGATGGCTCTCCCCCCGTCCAATAAGGCCTATAGCACCATTGCCCGCCTTACCACGGATATTCGGGTGGATAAGGATGGAAAAGAGTTGTGGTCAGGCCGTGTTCTCTCCGAAAGCAAGGATTTCTGGAACAACCGGATCCTCGTCTGCGAAGGAGAGCTTGCCTTTTTCAACGACAGCACTCAGCCGCCCAAGGAATATGCGGGGTTGAGTATCCGTGCTTTTATGTCAGACCTGATCGCGGTTCACAATTCCAAGGTTCCTGCCAACCGGCGGTTCGCCATCGGTGCGGTCACTGTGGAGGATACCGATTTCCCAACCCGTTACACCAATCACGAGAAGACCATCGAGCTGTTCAACGCTCTTGTTGAGCAGTACGGCGGTCATCTTCGTATCCGAAAGGAAAATGGCGTTCGGTATGTGGACTACCTAAAGGACTATCCGGACACATGCAGCCAGCTGATCCAATTTGGTTCCAACCTGATCGAGTTTACCCGGAACTGGGATTCCACGGAGTTTGCGACTGTCCTTGTTCCTTTAGGCGGAAGGCTCGACAAGAGTCCTATCGAGGCATTGGATGCTTATCTGACCGTGGAGAGCGTGAACAACGGCAGTATGTACATCCAGTCTGACGAAGCAGTAGCCGCGTTTGGATGGATCGAAAAGGTTGTTACCTGGGATCGGGTAACTGATCCGGCCGTTCTGCTGAAGAAAGCGAAAGCCTACCTCTCGGATCTCCAGTTCGACAACATGGAGCTGGAGCTGACCGCTCTGGATCTGCATTACTTGGATGTGGACTACGAGGCCGTAAAGCTCCTGGATGAAATCCGGGTCATTTCTCGCCCTCATGGTTTGGACAGGCAATTCCCGGTGACCAAGTTGGAGATTCCCCTTGACAGCCCTGAGAAAACCCAGTTTACGTTGGGCGATTCTGTGAAAACCAATTTAACCAGCGTCAACAACCAAATCAGTTCCGCCATCCTGCAAAAGATCGAGGAGCTACCCAAGGCCCACAACATCCTGAAAGAGGCCAAGGACAACGCCACCCAGATCATGAACATGGCTACCACCGGTTACATTACTATCACGAAGGATGACTACGGCTCGGAAACCCTTTATATTTCAAACACCAGGGACTATACCAAGGCGAACAAGCTCTGGAAATGGAACATGAATGGGCTGGGTTATTCCAATGATGGCGGAAAGACCTTTGGATTGGCCATTACCATGGACGGCTCCATTGTGGCTGATTACATCACCACCGGCGTACTTAACGCCAATGTGATCCGAGCGGGCGTGCTGAAGGACTATGGCGGTAATTTCAGCCTTGACTTTGAGACCGGGAAGCTGGTCATGAAGAGAGGGTCGATTAACCTCGGGAACAACTTCATTGTTGATGAAGAGGGGAATCTGACGGCTACACGGGGTACATTTGCTGGAACACTGGTTGCCGCGAAGGGTACTTTCGGCGGACAGCTCACGGCTGCTACCGGTAACTTCAAAGGCGTTGTTCAGGCGGAAGACTTTCTTGACAAGTACGGCAACAGTATGCTGGACCTCGCAAAGCAGAAATTTACCGCCGACTACCTGGATCTGTATGGTATTACCATCACCAGCCGGTATGACCGATCTGTCACGTTCAAAGTGGATGGAACCAGCGGCGAGGTCACAATCAACGGGAAAGTGACTATGGGTGCTGGAAGCTCCATCAACTGGGCGCAGGTTTCAAACCAAAACCTTGGCTACAATCCGGCCTATACCGAAGCAATCAACGCTGGAAATTTGGCGAGCAATGCCTATTGGAAAGCTGACGATGCCTATGACGAAGCATCTGCCGCATGGTCACGGGCGAATGACGCCTACTATGAGCGATGCACCGATCAGAATGTGTTTAACGTCCTGACAAGCGGCGGAACGAAGTTTGGGATATTCAGCGATTCGACCTATGGCCGGTTGTACATCAATGCCAGTTACATCAAGGCCGGAACAATCGACGCCAACTATGTGGATCTCTCCTGCGGCTATGGAGGATTCTGTAAAGGGCATGGGTATGACGGACAAAGAACTACCTACGGGGCCATGATGTATGGATCGAACGGGCCGGGCTGGGAGCCGTATATCATTGTCACAAACGCCGGCGCACGAATGACTGGTCAGGGAGCCTCTATCTGGGTCGGTTATGGCGTGAACGCTACCGAGGAGATCACCATTAGCTCCGATGCCCGGCTCAAGAATACTATCAGCTACAATCTGGACAAGTACGATGCCTTCTTTATGGCATTGAAACCCACCCGCTTTAAGTACAATCACGGCGCTTCCGGCCGTCTGCACCTTGGGTTTATTGCTCAGGATGTGGAGAAGGCTCTCTTGGATGCCGGGTTGACTGCGGATGAGCTGGCCGCCCTGGTGAAGGCCCCTGTTCAGGAAGTGATGGAGGATGGTATCTCCGATTTCCGTTACAGCCTCCGTTATGGAGAGTTCATTGCACTCAACACGCACATGATCCAAAAGCTCTACCGTATGGTGAGCGAACTAATTCAACAAAAGGGGGAATCGCGTTGAAAAAGCTCTTGAAGAAGAATTCGGAGTTGGTCGTCATGCTGAATCAACTGGAGCCGATCCTGGCCCAGCGAAACAAGCTTGGCTATGTAGCCGCGCGAAACTTCCGGATTCTCTCTGATACGCTGACTGAGTACAACCGGTTCAAAATGGAGCTGGTCGAAAAGTACGGCGAGCCGGATAAGGCAGAAGACGGAACCGAGCTGCCTACCGTATCCATCAAAGTCGGTTCCCCGAACTTCAAGTCGTTCTGCGACGAGATGGCTCCGTACAACAACATGGAGCATGAGGTCGAACTCATGGTTGCCAAGTACGAGGACACCATCGGCGTTCTCTCTGGCGGGGAAATCGTTGGAATCGACTGGATGCTGGAAGATTAGGAGGTGAGCTGATTGGCTGACATTAGCAGCTACCTCCAGAAGATTCTGGAAGCGATCTATGGTGAAGAGGTGCGTGGGTCTATCCATGACGCCTTGGCGGCCATGAACGTGGAGTCCAATAAGGCCATGGAGTTCGCCTCCACCGCAAAGGATTCTGCACAGGCTTCCGCCGCTTTGGCGAGGGATTCTGCGGATACCGCCATCACCAAGGCAAATGAGGTCGTCGAATCGGCAAACGCCGCAAAGCTCTCGGAAACGAATGCCCGGGATGCTGAAACCAATGCGGTACAGAAGGCCGCCGATGCCGCCGCTTCCGAGGCCGCTGCAAAGCTCTCGGAGACAAACGCCGCGAGTTCGGAAGCTGCGGCGATTCAAAAGGCATCTGAAGCCGAGGCCGCCAAGAGTGCCGCCGCTCTCAGCGAGACAAGCACATTGGCTGCTGAGGAGCGGACCAAAACGGTCAAGACCGAGGTCGAGACCATTGCCGCCCAGACTGCCGCCGATAAGGCTGCTGCCGAGGCCGCCAAAGATGCGGCCAAAGGTTCTCAGACTGCCGCCGCTCTCAGCGCCAGCAGTGCCGCAACCAGTGCGGGAGACGCCGCTGACGCCAAAGATGCCGCGGAAGACGCGCAGGTTGCTGCTGAGGCCGCCAAGGATGCCGCCGCTGACGCCAAAGATGCCGCGGAAGACGCGCAGGTTGCTGCTGAGGCCTCGAAGGATGCGGCGGCGACTTCGGAAACGAACGCTGCGGCCAGCGCCGAAACTGCAAAGCAGTATAGCGGTAAGCCCACGAAACCTCAGGATGGTACCTGGTGGGTTTGGGATGCCACACAACAGAAGTATGTTGACACTGGTATCGCCTGCGATCTGGTTGGCCCCACCGGAAACGGTATTGAGAGCTTCGTTCTGACCAGCGGCGACCATATGCCGGGCTCAACCGATGTGTACACCGTCACGATGACGGATGGAAGCACAAAAGAGATTTCCGTGTACAACGGCAAAAACGGAACCGGCATCGGTGATGTAGTGGGCATCGCATTCGACATTGAAATACCTGCAAGCGGCTGGATCAATGGTAAGGTCACCATTTCGGACAGCCGTTTTATTGCGTCTGCACGCTACAAGTATTTCATCGACACCTACGACGAATGCCGCGACGAGGTCAAAGAGAGTGTCATCCGCCCGCAGGACATCAAGGCGAACGGCTATCTCACCTTTACTTCGGAGTTCACACCGCTTACCGATGTGACGGTGAACATCCTTCGGGTGGAAGTCAACGGCAGCGGCGATACACCATGATTCGGGGGTGAGGAGAATGGTGAATGTTGCAAAGGAGCAGATCACCTCCCTGTTTGTCGGAAAACAGAGTATCAAGACCATCATGGCCGGAACTATACCTGTTTACGACCGTCCGGGTGGGTACGTTTACCTCACCCTGGACACGGAGACCAAAGGCCAACCATCGCAAATTCAAAATGAAAAGGAGTAATCGATTATGGCAAGCTTTTTCAATCTTATCCTGGATACCCTGGCCCCTGAGTCCCTCGCCGTCAAGGTGAATAACGGGGCCCTCTTTACTTCCAGCGTCAGCGCCACCCTGGGCGTGACTATCGACGACACGGACACCACCGGCTATCAGATGAAGATCTGGGGCGTGGACGGCGTCGCTGCCGAGGAGGACGCCTCCTGGGAGAGCTTCGCCGCATCCAAGGCCATCACTCTGCCCGCCGGCGACGGCCTGAAGACCGTCAATGTCAAGGTGCGGGATAACGTCGGCAATGAGACGGCCGCCGAGACCGCCTCCATCACCCTGGTATCCGATGTGCCCGTGGTCACTGTCACCGGCCCCGACAAGACCACCATCTCCAAGATCAACGGCTTCGACAGCGCTGTCATCTCCTTCATGGCCGACGTGGCCTTCGTAGCCTACAAGGTCTGCGTCGTCCCCGCCGAGAACAGCCTGGTGGATGCCGGTACGCTCATTGGCGATACCGCCGGCAGTGTGAACACCAGCGGCTCCGCCGCCGAAGGCGAGGAGTTCGCCGCTGACACTGCAATCAACGTCACCATCAAGGGCGCCGACCTGGAGATTGCCTCCGGCGGCGATGGCACCAAGATCGTCAAGGTGTTTGTCAAGGATGCCCGTGACATCTGGAGCGTAGCCTGATGGGAGCACCGAACCTGACTTTCTCCGTCACCGGGAACAAGCTCTCCGCGGTTAGCGGGTTCGACAAAATCACTGTGTCCTTTCAGACGGACGCACCGTACAAAGCATTCGAGTGCCGCGCGACAAAGTCAGGGGAGGCATGGGGAAGGGGGAAGGGCTCGCTGGTTGCGTCCTTCTCCCAAACCCCGGCAGACACCCCCCGGCAGTTCGACATCTTTGACGAGTATCTGCTGAACGGGGATGGCGAGTACCGGATCGGCCTCTATGTCCAGGGGGAGGACGGAGCTTGGAATGACAACTGCGGTTTCGTTCCCTCCGGCTCCTCCGGATTGAGGACGGCTGACGGGAAGATATTTATGTGCATGAGGTGAGCATATGGCAACAGTAGACGAACGCCTCGCAGCACTGGAAGCAAAAGTCGGAGGCCCCGATGAAGAGCTGTATAACAGCCGTCATACCGGGGAGCAGATCGACAACGCTGTCACCTCGGTGCGGAATAACGAGACGGCCTGGAGCGGCAAGGCAGAGAAAGGGGCCCCTGTGACCCTGGTTCTGAGCAAGGATACCTGGGATGAGACTCAGAAGACCCAGACCCTTACCAATCCGCTCCTTGTGGCCAGCAGCGCTTACCGCTATCTCGTGGCCCCTTCCACGAGTGACAGCACCGCTTACGGTAACGCGGGCATCAAAGCAGACGACATCACAACCACCGGCCAGATCACATTCCACTGTGAAATGCCCCCTGAGGCTGACCTGACCGTGGAAATCGTGCGACTGGAGGTACAAACATGAGTAACAACACGGACGTCGGAAAGGTGTTCAACATCATGTCCGGCACCGGTGGCAGAGACGGTTCTCTCCGGTTGGAGAGTTTGGCCGTGACCAAGCCGCCCAACAAAACAACCTACAAGTCCGGCGAGACCTTTGACCCCACCGGCATGGTGGTTACCGGCAGCTATGCCTTTGGCCTGACTTCTGATGTGACGGGCTATACCGTCTCTCCCTCCGTGCTGACGGATGGCGTTTCGGAGGTCACGATCACCTATACCGAGGGACGGGTCACCAAGACCGCCAGCACTCCCGTGACGGTGGAAAAGGTGCTGACCGCTATTGAGGTGACTACTCCGCCCACCAAGACCAGCTACAACTATCTGGAGAGCTTCGACCCCGCCGGCATGGTGGTGACCGCGAAGTTCTCGGACGGTTCCAGCGCCCCGGCGACGGGCTACACTTACCCCGATACGGCCTTCTCCACGCTGGGGAGCCAGCCGGTGAACATCGGATACACCTATGAGGGCGTGAGCCGGGAGACTACGCTCTCTGTGACGGTCAACGCCATCTCGGTTCCCATCCCTACCCAGGATGGAACTATCTCCTATACCGGCTTGGAGCAGACCCCTACCTGGAACAACTTCGATTCCGTCAAAATGGCGGTAACCGGAGACACTTCCGGGGTCAACGCCAAGGACAACTACTCGGTGACGTTCACTCTCGTCTATGGCTATGTCTTCCCCGATGGGAAGAATGAGGCCACGGTGAAGTGGGCGATCAACCGGGCGGTCATCGAGGCCCTGCCCACACAGAAGGACATCCCCGCCGCTGACGGCGGCGTCAAGTCCCCCTCCTGGGATGGCTACGACCCGGTGAAGATGACCATCGGCGCGGATCGTTCCGGCACTGCCGCCGGCGACTATACCGCCACATTCACGCCTACCCCCAACTACCAGTGGTGGGACGGCACGACCGGGGCCAAGAGCGTTACCTGGAGCATCGCCAGCGTCATCGTCCCCATCCCGACCCAGAAGAACATCCCCACCTATGACGGGTCCAACAAGACCCCCGAGTGGGATGACTTCGACACCGACCACTGCACTGTGACGGTCACTCCCGCGGTCAACGCCGGGGAGTACAGCGCCACATTCAGCCTGCTGGAGGGGCTGTGGGAAGACGGCACCACGGGCGGCAAGACGGTGAAGTGGCGGATCAACCGGGCGATCCTTGCCAAGGTCCCCGAACAGAGCGGAACCCCGGTGTATGACGGCAACCCCAAGACCCCGACCTGGGACACCTCTTACGAAAGCGCCAAGATGACAGTGAGCGTGGAGGCCAAGACCCTGGCCGGGACGGACTATCCCGCCGAGTTCACCCCCACGTCCAACTATCAGTGGTGGGATGGCACAACCGGGGCCAAGAGCGCCACCTGGAGTATTGCCCGGGCGACTATCACCACGGTTCCCAGTCAGAACGGTACCCTGACCTACACCGGCAGCGAGCAGACGGTTTCGCTGAAGAACTTCGACAGCAACAAGCTCACCCTGGGCGGCACCACCAAGGGTACGAATGCCGGGGAATACAGCGCCAACGTCACCCCTACGGCCAACTACCAGTGGAGCGACGGCACCACAACGGCGAAGACCGTGAAGTGGAGCATCGGCAAGGCGGCGGGCAGTCTGAGCCTGAGCGCATCCGCTGTGACGCTGAACCGCACCACCCTGAGCAAGACCGTCACGGTAACCAAGGCGGGCGACGGCGCTATCTCCGTCACATCCAGCAACACTGCTGTGGCAACGGCTACGGTGAGTGGGGCAACCATCACGATCAATCATGTCAACCAGGCCAGCGGTACGGCGACCATCACCGTCAAGGTGGCGGCCGGTACGAACCATGAGGCCCCTGCCAACAAGACCATCACGGTGACGGCCCAGTTCACCACCATCTACGGCGTGGAATGGGACTGGACCAGCAGCGGACCTACCAAGGGCACCCGTACCGACGCGGCGGCCGGGTTCAGCGACCCCAATCCCGCTGTGAACAACGGCACCGGCAGCTCTCCCTTTGATAGCATCATGCCCTGGGCGGGAATGGTCAAGGAGACCCGCGCCGGCGGCGTTGAGGTTAAAGAGCCCAAGTATTGGTTCAAGTGGACCAAGACGGGGAAGAAGCTGAAACTGCAAATCGCCGACGGTCCTGTGGAAGGGTTCCATGTGGACCCGGTGAACATGGACCGGGGCGACGGCCTGGGCGAGCTGGACTTCTCCTATATCGGACGGTATCACTGCGCCTCGGGCACCTACAAGTCGGAGACCAACAAGGCCCAGCAGGTGAACATCACCAGGAGCTCGGCCCGTACCAGTATTCACAATCTGGGGGCTAACTTCTGGCAGATCGACTTCGCCCAGTTCTGGTATGTTGGGATGCTGTTCCTGGTGGAATTTGCCGATACCAATGGCGAACGCATTGGCCGTGGCTGTTCTGCCGGCGGCTCCAAGGAGAACAACGGCAAGACGGACGCTATGAAGTACCACACCGGTACCACAGCGGCCAACCGGGACAGCTATGGCTACACCCAGTACCGGAACATTGAGGGCTGGTGGGATAACGTGTTTGACTGGATGGACGGTTGTTATTACAACAATAATGGCCTGAATGTCATCAAGAATCCTAACCAGTTCAGCGATAACGCCAATGGTGTTCTGGTTGGTAAACCTGTCGGCGGGTGGACATCCGATCTCGCCATTCCGACCCAAGCCGGTTTCGAGTGGGCGGTGTATCAATGTGCCGCTGCTGGCAGTGCCACAACATATGTCCCGGATTACTGGTACTTTAACGGTGGTTACCCGTGCCTGCGCCATGGCGGTTGCTATGGCCAGTACCAGTATTGTGGGCCGTTCTGCGTCGACTACAGCAGTGCGTCGGACACGGGCGGCAGCATCGGCTGTCGCCTCCAGGAACGCCCGCCGAAGGCAGCGTGACTACTCCCCTGAGGAGGTAGGGGTGCAGGGGTGAGGGGGCCGCAGCCCCTTCCCCCGCATTCCCGTTTACGAAATTCAAAATGGAGTAATTTTACTCCTGAAATAGGAGAGGGCGGAGGCTGAAAAGTACCCCCCCCCTATTTTTCAGGGGGTCGACTGTGCAGCAGACGATGTCCCGGATAACTGGAACTTTAACGGTGGTAACCCGTGCCTGCACCATGGCGGTTACTATAACCAGAACCAGAATTATGGGCCGTTCTACGTCAACTACAACAGTGCGTCGAACACGAACGACAACATCGGCTGTCGCATCCTTGATAAGCCATAGGCTAACCCTCCATTTGGTAGTAAGGGGTCCTCGCCCTTTCTATATCGCACGGTTGACCGCCCAGCTCTTGCTGAAGATGAGCCGTCAGGACACAGCTTAGTACACTTCGGGCCGGGTCTCGCCTCGGAACACCCCGCGGCGCTGGAACAGTTGTGAGGCTACAAGGAGGAAAAGTATCCCTGATGAAACGAGTTAGAGTTTACCAACAAATCCGCTCCGAGGAGAACCTGCGCCTGGCCATCCAAGAGGTCTGTGCCAGTCACCGGCGCAACGGCGACCATAGCCTGAACAAGAAGGTGCTGGAGATCGAGGCCGATCTGGATGACTATGTGAAGAAACTCGACAAGTTCATCCAAGACCTGGTGAGCGGAGACGCGCATATGAACAAACCCATCAAGCGACGACGCTGGGACCGGAATGCGGACAACGGGAAAGGGAAATGGCGAGACATTAACGAACCCTTATTATGGCCGGACCAGTGCGTCCATCACGCGGTATTGCAGCCGATGATCCCGCACATCATGCGGAGCATGGATCGCTACTGTATCGCAAGCGTTCCCGGTCGGGGCAACTCCTATGGCGTGAAGACCATCAAGAAGTGGATGAAGAATGATCCAGTCGGCACCCGGTACGCGCTGGAGTGCGACATCTATCACTGCTTCGAGGAGCTGGACCCGCCGCACGTCATCAATGCATTGAAGCGGCTGTTCAAGGATCAGGAGACCCTCTGGCTGTGCGACGCCATGATGGAGTACGGCGTGCTGATCGGCGCGTTCTTCTCCGCCTGGTTCCTGCATCTGACGCTTCAGCCGCTGGACCTGATGATCCACGACAAGAAGTACGGCGTGAGCCATTCCATCCGTCAGATGGACAACTTCACCATCTTCAGCTCCAACAAGCGAAAGCTGAGGAAGCTGTTCGAGGACATAAACGCTTGGTTGGCGGAGATCGGATTGAAGCTGAAGGGAACGTGGCAGGTGTTCCGGGTCGGCTTCACTCCCAAGGTGGAGAGGGAACACGCGCTTCTCACGGAGAAGCAACAGCGCCACCGCAGGCCGAGGATGCCGTCGGCTCTGGGCTACCGGTTTGGGCACGGCTATACCATTCTGCGAAAGCACAACCTGTTCCGACTGAAGCAGGGCCTGCACGCCTATTACTACCGACGAGATCGGAACCGGGTCATCTCGTTCAAGAGAGCGTCCGGCCTGATCTCAAGATTGGGACAGCTCCGAAAATGCAATAGCCAGAAGATATTGGAGCGGTTCTATCAACCAAAGACGATGTTCGATTTGAAGAAGGTCGTCCGAAGGGAATGCAGGAGGCTTCAAGCACTATACCCGCCCTATGTGGCGGCATAAAGGAGTGATACCATGAAAGTACAGGGGATGGTCGATCCCGGCCGCTTTACCGTGGAGCAAATCCCCGGGACTGACAAGAGCCTCGTTCGGCTCTTTCAAAATGTGGTGCCTGTCCAGAAGGAGGACTTCAATGGGTTCGAGTATGACGAGTACCACGTCGAAGTCGAGACCTGGGACGGCGTCGCTCAGAACGTTCAGGACAACTATGAGGAGTTCCTGAAGAAGGGCATGGACAATGAGGTGGACCGGAGCAACGAGGCGCTGTTTCGGGCGCAGACGGCCACCGACACCGCCATTCAGGACATGGATGCCATGAACGTGGACCACGAATATCGGCTGACCTTGCTGGAGCTGGGCCTGTCCGAGGATGATATTTGAGGAAAGGAGGAGTAGACCATGTTGTATCGTACTTTGAAGCGTATGATCGAGCGCGGCCAGACCGAGGGTATTGAGAAGAGACTGGATGTCTTCTACGCCGCCGGCAAGCTCACCGACGACGAGTATTCCGAGCTGATTGGGATGCTGAAGTAAGCGGACCGCCGAAACAAAGAAGTAGCAGGAGGTGACAGATATGGACGGAGATTACATCTCTCGCCATGAGCACGAGGAGTTCCGCCGGAGTATGGAGGCCGAGAATCAGCGTTTAGAGGACGAGAACAAGCGCCAGAACCATCGGCTTGATGCTTTGGAGAGAACCATCGAGCAGGTTGCCGCGATCAGCACATCCGTGGAGAAGTTGGCTCTGAACATGGAGAACATGCTGAAGGAGCAGGTCTCCCAAGGGAAACGTCTGGAAACACTGGAGAGCCGCGACGGTGAGATGTGGCGAAAGGTGGTTGGCTATGTCATCACCACCATTATCGGCATCGTTGTCGGTTACTTTTTCAACCACCCCATCGGGTAAGCGGGAGGGCGGTATATGTTGCATATCAAAGCAAAGGAAGCTGCTTCTTCGGTAGAAGAGCGACCCGCTGATATTTTGGAGGGTTCGGACATGGACTACCATCCCGAAGAGGAACGCGAAGATCCTATTCCGCCCCCCTCCGAGCCGAAGAAAAAAGCGACTACCATGAAGATTATCGTGTGGGTCTGTCTGCTCAATGGCTTTGCCTGGGTGTGGTGCAGCTACATTTTGGCATGGCTTGGGAAAGAGCAGATCGCCGAGAGTCTTTCACAGGTGGCGCTCACTGAGATCATCGGCGTGGTGTTGGTGTATGCCATCAAGTCCGTCGTTGAGAACCTCAGCAAAAACAACTCATGGCCGGATAAACACGGCTCTGACCCGCCCGACGGCGTCGGGTAATGAAAGGAGAAACATCATGGAAAAGCTGAACACAATCCAAAAGCGCAATAACCTGAATACTGTTTACAGAGACGGAGAGGCTGGGCCTGGCGGGGCGCATCATGATTATGTCGTATCGTTTGGCAGCAGTCTGCCGGAGAGCGATGCGGATGGGCTGCATATCCGTTTCCAGTGTGGGCCGCGCAAGGACCCGGAAGCGCGGAAGGGTGTGTGCGGTGCGGACCTGCTGGAGATCGTGCGCGATCAGTTGCGGGCGTTCCAGGCCGGCCCGTTCTCCTGTCGGGAAAATGCCTGTGCCTTGACACATATCGAGGAAGCATTGATGTGGTTAAACCGTCGGGCCGAGGACAGGGCGGAGCGCAACGTATTGGGCATGACTGAGAAGTAATACAAGGAGGAATCGCGCATGGAAAGTATTCTGAACTGGTCTGTGGTCATCAGTATCGTCGGCGTTCTCGTGGTGCTGACCAACATCATCACCCAGGTTCTCAAGAAGGTTACCTGGGAGAAGCTTCCGACGAACATCCTGGTGGTCATCATCTCGATGGTGCTGACCCTGGTGGCGTTCTTCGCCTACTGCCAGATCAAAGCGGTGGCCGTTGTGTGGTACATGGTCGTGGCGGCCGTCGTCCTGGGTTTTATGGTGGCGTATGCCGCTATGTTCGGATTCGACAAACTGAAAGAGGCCCTGACCCAGCTTGACGCGAGGAGGTAGCCTATGAACGAAAATCTCGGCAGCATCGAGCTCGTTGGTGTGGACAAGCAGTGCTACACAGATGGGAAGATGCGCTACAAACGCGAGTACCAGGGGCTCAGTCAGGACTTTGATAAGCTCCCCGTCAGCGACGATATGGCGGCCGGGAGTAGCTGTCTGTTCCTCGACAATGGCACTTACGCCCAGTATCATGCTGGGACGAAGAAGTGGTACCTGATTTAAGGGAGGCGGTTGCATGACAGGCGATCAGGCGTATGCCGTCCTGAAGGGACTTATCAAATCAACTCTTGCCGGAGCCGGCGCACTGAAAGGCGAGGATGGTAAGTCCGCTTATCAGATCGCTGTGGAGCTGGGCTTCGTCGGTACAGAGGAAGAGTGGATCGCCTCTCTTAAGGGAAAAGACGGCGGCCCCGCAGAGGGGAGCTATCTGAAAATCGAGGTCATGGATCGCGGTGAGTATGAGGCACTCCTCACCAAGGACCCGAATACCCTCTACATGCTTCGGGGCTAAATCGTTCAAAATGGAGCAGTAAATGAAATAACCCCGTGGGCCTTAGCCGGCCTGCGGGGCTTTCTTTCTGTCCTGCGCACATTTTACATCCTCTGTTATGGAAAGGAGGATGAATTATGGCATTGAAACTTTATTTGATTGCCGGAATCATAGTCGAAGCTTTTATTCTCAAGGGATATGCTGAAGACGAGGTTCCCTATACAAAAGCTGAACTATTTTTTGGCGGCATCATTGACATTCTAACATGGCCGATTGTTCTTCTGGTACACATCATTATTAACGGGGGTCGCTAATACAGCGGCTCCTTGCTTTGTGACTTGAAAAGAAAGAGACCGCTGGTGGCAGTCTCTTCTCAAACAATTTAGGCACTCCGTCTTTTCTTGGAAAGTTTATGCGATTTCTTTTTGCCTTTGGCGTAATTGAAATCAATGACTTTCATACAGGCCGCGCCAACACTCAAATATCGGAGCAGTGCCGCGTTTCATTTAACAAGATTTCCATTCCTACCGATAACATGGAATACCTACTTCGGAAAGGAGAACTGTTATGGGCATTGACAAAAAGCTGGTAAAGCTTTGGAAGGAGAAACGTGAGGACGTAGTCACCACGCTTAAGGTGTTGAGGGAACTCGACATCGTGAAGAAGGAAGATGTTGCGTTTCTGACGGAAAAACTGGACATCGCAGCCAGTGCAAACAACGAGTAAAACAGTATACATTAAGGACGGAATTTCAAGTTGAGAGGGCTTAACGGCTCCTTTTTTCTTTTGTTCATTTGGGGGTTTTAAGAAGCAGAAAATAGTGTAGGAGGGCCGTTTACTTCTCGACTACTCCTACACCTTGACCGTTGAAGCCTTGAAAATACGGGACTTTGTGCTTCCATTATAGAAACACCCGCTTTCATTTACCACTCTCAACCGCTCTTAAACGCTACTATCCCAATGGTTTTAGCGGCAGTTAGAAGTGGAAAACTTTGTGGAGATGTAGATAACTTATCCATTATTTCTACACTGTTCCTATACCAATACTCCTATACCGCGAGAAAGGACAAACACAGTGAATAAAAATACAATCCTCTACCTCTGCGACGGTGAAGTTCCTACCTGCTGCAAGCCTGGCTCCTGCTACAAATATGGTGGTGAGTGCCGTCATACCACCGAAGAGACCCATGCCCTAAATCCGGAGCCTCGCAATCTTACTCCTGATGACCAGGGTAATCTCTGGGAGAGGGATTGACCCAAAGAAAACGCCATTTCTAAAAGAGGGGAAAAGGATGAGACTGCCGCCAACAGTCTCATCCTTATATGTTTAAGCGTATTGGGCTATTAAGTCTATAACCCGGATGGATTTGCGTTGTTCGACGAACCGCTTACCTGTGTTCTTGTGAGATAAGAAACACAGGATTGCCGCATTTCCATACTGTCGATGGCCTTTTGAGTCGGGCCAGCCAAGTTTTCGGATTGTATTTACAAGATCCATACTCATATGCTTAAACACCTCCTCTCTTTTAGAAATGGCGTTTTCTTCGATTCCCACCTCCAAGGCCTCCCAGAGTATTTTTCTCCTTCCGCACACTATAGCATGGGTCATTATCAAAGTCAATGCCGATACGCCTGGAAATGTTGTTAGAATTTTCGCCGATTATACACCCTATTTTATTTTTTCGATTTCCTGTTTCAACCACTCAAATTCGCGTTGGGTATAGACCTTTTCGGTGATGTCCGAAATCTTGTGACCGACCATGTACTTGATGGCGTACTCGTCTACGCCGGCTTTTTTGCAGGCTGTGACAAAGTGTTTTCTACCATCATGGGGACGATGCTCTGGATTTAGTTTCAGCTCATCCCGAACCATACCAAAACCTCTCTGGTATCGTGGGTAGGTCATCATCGTAGGCTTGCCACTTCTGCCATCCGTGCAGTTGAAGAGATACTTACTGCCAAGTACGACAGCCTCTTTATATTTACGCTCGATGAGATGCCGTATCTTCGAGTGGATGGGAACGACCCGATCCATACCGGCATCAGTCTTGATACCGCCTTTGAACGTCCAGTTCTCAAGGTCGATATTCTCCAGCTCCAGCAAGCCGAGTTCTTGAGGGCGCCATCCCGAGTAGCATTGGATCAGCATGACATCTACAAATCGCTTGTCATCGACATGGAACCAGAGCTGTTCCATCTCTTCTTCGGTGAATGGGATGTGTTCCTGCTTCACGGTCTGGATCTCTTTGATAGTTTCCTCGGTGAGATTGAACGTCCGAGAGTAGTTCCGATCGACCAACTCATACTCTAAAGCATAGTCCAGCATGAGATTGAAAAGAGATTTGATTTTGTTCTTCATGGATGCGCTGGGGCGCTGCTCTTTTCCTCTAACTTTGGCCGTACCCTCTTCCATACAGCCTTTCACATGACGGGCCCGGACATCCATCACCCGCATATCATAGACAGCCGAACAATAGGCCCAAGCCGATGTAACAGCTCGAATGCTGCCATCCGCTTTAAGGGTCTTGAAATACTCTTCTGACCATTTGTCGTAAAGCTCCCTAACTGTAATGGACGGCTCCAAATCATACGGATTTTTG
>OOIH01000659.1_pt1 | contig 35309 bp, 50 predicted proteins | sample 1691801 | NCBI WGS metagenome assembly OOIH01 (sample SAMEA1061690, study PRJEB22710) | metagenome
CCGCCGCCAGATAGCGCATACCGGGGGGACGGTCTGCGCCGCGTTGCATATATGCTCATAGCGGGACAGGCTGACCGCGTTCGTCGAAGCGATATCTTTTTCCTTTTCCCGCTTTGTGTTCCCTGTTGTGGTGTTCCTCACACACTCCTTCCAGATTGTCGAATGAAAGACTGACCGTCGGATCGTTTATATTCTCCGGCGTTAAATATATTTTGTGATGAACTATCTTGATCGGCTTCATGTCTGCCAGTGATCGCTTCCCCCGCTCAACCTCACGGCGGCAACGCTCACAATATCCGCCCGCGTATACGATGTACGCCGCCCGCGTATTCTTCCACGCTTGCGACTGATAAAACCATTCCGCCCAATCTTTCGCCATTCTATCCGCCCCCTTTCCTCTGCTGCCGCCTTGCGTCTATCAATCCCATATAATCCGCTATCAGATAGCAGAATTGTTTCCGGTACTGGTAGAACTGCCCGCGATAACAATATGTTTCCCCCATGTGTTCCCACGGCTGACTATATGCGATAGACTGATATATCTTTTCGATGATGACGCCACGGACGCCCGGATCTATTTCCCCGACGTCCATATCGTCCTTCGCTTTCCTGATTGCTTCCGCTGCCCGCTTTGAAAAGGGCGACGTCATCCCCGCGCGTGAATCCATTCTGACCGCCGCGTGAACAATCTGTCTTTCGTTGTAATCCAGAAAATAACGCTTCACGATTCCGCCGCCCCCTCTCCGTCAAAATGTTTCTTCGTTGCTGTCCCTGAACGTGGAACGGATCCGGATCATCCCGTCGGAATCCGTGTCTATCTTGTGCGTTTTCTTGCCGATCTTGATTGTGACGTAATCGATCGAACCCTCGAACGTGGAACGGATCGCACATAACACGGTCTGAAGCTGTCCGTTCTCTTTGCTGAACATATTCTGCGCCCACATCCCCGCCGCTTCCATTTTCGCCCGGCGTTCCCTCTGACGCCGCGCTTCGTCGCAGTCGCACTCGTCCGAAGCCTGTTCGTTCAAGTCGGCGGCGGAAAATCCTTCCGGTGCTTCAATGATCCGCGACTGTCCGCAATACTTACAGAATCCGATCTGTTTTGTTATTACCCGGACTGTGGGCGCGTTTGGCATACCGACGACTTCCGGTTCTCCCTCCTGTTCCGGCTCCGGTTCCGGTTCTAAGTTTTCCCCGCCCCTGGTTTCCAGAACGTCCCGGATCGTCAGGATGAAACAATCGAAGCCGGACTGCTGCCCGATCCTGATTGTGACCTTTACCCGAACCGCCGCCACGCCGCCCGCCGTGAATGTGACTTCCCGTTCCGCGTCTGTCATCCCCGCCCTTCCCTCTGTCAGATTGTGCATGATTTCTTTCTTGTCAGAATCCGGCGCACCTAACAGATTGATGATCCGTTTCGTCCAGAAGTCCGTGATCGGAAGCGTCCGCTCCCTGATACTCCGATCGGCGATCCCCTTGATCTCCGCCTTGTTTGTTGTGATAGTTAGCATTGTCTGATCCTCCTTTTTCTTTTCCTGAATTTGCTTTATATCCTCGTCGGCTCCCTCAATCCCGAACCATTCGGGCGTATATGTAGAATCCGCCGTTGATATCGTTTATCCTGACTTCCGCGTCTATGAATTTATAACCGGGATATGATTTTCTGATCCTGCTTTCCAGATATGCCCGGTCTGTCGCCATGCGCTCCGCTGTCCTTTTCCCGAACCGACAGACGGATTTTGTCACTATCGGCTTTTTCAGGTTCTTTGACGCCCGCCACCGCTTCCGCCCTTTGGGATCCTTGCTGATATAGTTCACGATCCCGGCGATATGTGTATCAGGATCCGGATCGATCCGGCGCGTCTGGTTCCTTTTCCCCTGCCCCCATACTTTTTCTAATTCGTCCCGGTTCACGTCCCCCTGCATGATGACATGATGATGACAACGCGTCTTTTTTCCTTCCCCCTCCTGATACTCCGTCACACATATGTATTTCACATTATCCAGTCCCGCCTTTTTCCTCCGCCTGTTTATCCTCCTGATGAAATTCCCGAATATCCGATCCGCTTCATCCTGATCCGCCGGAAGGTGTGCGTCGTCATATGTGAACGTACACCATAGATCCTCTTCCCCGAAGTTCGCGCTGACTAAATTATTCAGATACCGCTTTGCCCTTTTGCTGTTCAGGTTCTTTTGTGCCGGGCGGCTCTCTTTCCCCCTCTTTGTCCGGGGCGCGTCTTTCCTGCTGCCGAATACCGGGTATATATCCGCTTCCAGTTGATCCCCCGCTTTTGTCGTCTTTGTCTGATATGCGATCCCCGCCCTGTTCTCTTTCAGGTAACGATCGATCTGATCCTGCTCCATATCCTCCAATGATTTTTTATATGATTCCTCAAAATCATAATCATCTATATATTTTTTTCTCGATCCCATAATCCGCCCCCTGATATGCGTTCTATATAAAATGGTTGATATCTTAATACCCATTACAAGGACGGGAAGCCGCCTTGCCCCTCTGCCATTTTATCGAACGCCTGTTCTTTCTGTTGTGGCGTTATCTATATATGAAGAAAAGGCTTCCGCCCGTTCCAAAATTTCGACCGTGTATTCCGTTTCATAGATTCCTGATTCCCTCATGTCCCGCGCTCCTTTTTCTCCCGCGTTGTATGCCATAAGAACGAATGTCACGTCGCCTTCATGCTTTGAAAACAATTCTTTCAGGATATAAACGCCCGCGCCGACGTTCTGTTCCAGATCGTACAGATCCGAAAATCCTAAATCGGACAGTCGTTCCGCGTTGCAGTCGTTTATCTGCATATAGCCGGAATCCCCGGACTGTGAACGCGCCGTCCTGTCAAAATGCGATTCGTGTTCTATAATCGCCATGACAAGCGGGAACGCGACGCCGTGTTCCTGACAGATACCGAAAACAATTTCCTGATCCGTGTCTGTCATCGGGACAGGCAGCGGGACAAAATCGACGTCCTGATATGTGCGCGGCGTTTCCCCTTGCTTTTCTGTGTCAATATGTATTTCCTGCGCGATCGGCTCCGTCTGGATGACCGCGATCGGCTCCGGCGTTTTATCCTGTTCCGGCGTGACCTTGTGATATGTAATTATCGCGACTACCGCGACAGACGCGACCGCCGTTCCTGATAAGACCACGCGCCGGATCCTTTTTATTCTCCTGATCCTTTTCTTTCTGTCCCTGATTCTCCGTTTTGACATATTCCCCGCCCTTTGGTATAATAAATATGGTTTGATTCTTTGGATCCCGGCGTTATGGCTCCCCGCCTTTCGCCGGGATCCTTTTATTCCTTTTTGAAATTGAACCCTGCCGGAACGACGGTAAAATGTCCGGCGATCGGGTTCACGGCTTTGTCGTCTATGTAAAAATCCGCGTTTATTTTCCGCGTGTCGCCGCCGTATAGTTCTATTAGTTCCGGTAAATTCTCGTTTACAAATTCAAATTCCAGTCCGTGATCCCGGCAATACTCCACCGCGACCGCCAGATCGTCCCCTGTCCTGCAAGTATTCAGAATCAGACGCGCCCCGCGCTCCTGTTCTGCTTTCAGGAACCGGAACAAATTATCGTTCGGATCTCCGACGCCGGGAAACCTCCCGAATGATAATGTCCCGTCAAAATCAACTGCATAAATCACATTCCCTTTCAGATCCATTCCCTGCCCCTTTCTGCTGCCTGATAACGCCCGTCATAATATGTAATTTCAGCGGCGGAAGGTTTTTGATTGCGTCCCGCAGATCCTGATCTGTCTTGATCCCGATTTTCAGAAGTTCCGCCCTTAAATTTTCAACCTGTTTTTCCATGCCCGCGCCCTCTTAAAATCCGCCGTCTATTCTTTTCAGCGGTTCCGACTGGATAATCCCGTGTCTTGTGATTGCTGCCAGTCTGACCGACATTCCGGCGATCTGGATCCCCGCTCTGTATATTTCAGTCAAACAGGCGTGTATCGTTTCCGGATCCTGATCGGAACCGTCGCCGTATATCCAGACGTCCTGCATTTTTATAAATATCCTTTTTAATTCGTCCAGAATCCCGTCCGCCGTTTCTGATATCATTTCCGCCGCTGCGTTCTCCTGAACCCGTATAATATCCGCGTTTACGTCTGACAGTTCCATATCCAATAATTTGTAAATCCCTGCCATTGTTGCGGCTGTCGGTTCCTGTTTCATGTTTCCGCCTTTCCTGTCACTGAATATAAATGTCATAGTATAGGAAAACCGTCAGATCCTTAAATTCATACATCCGCGTGATCTCCGGCTCATACGGCGGAAATAACCCGCGTTCCCTGAATTCCTTGTGACGGACTTCCATATGTGCGACCATTCGGGCGACCTCCGGATCCTGTGCCAAAAATTCCGTCTTATTTTCCGCATATTCCAACGATCCCATATACCCGCAATATAGAATTTTTACGCCCGGATCAAATTGTGGTTCCCGGTTCCCGCGTTTCCCTTGAATGATCCGGATCCTGTCCGTCGTCGCTATGACTTTTAACTGTTCCGATAATCTCATTATGGTTTGATCCTCTCTTTTCGCTTACCGCGCCGGATCCTGATATATATAGACGTGCATTATATAACGTCCCTGCGCTGCGCCTGTTTCCCGCTCTACCTCCGGCGATATGTGTTTGATTGTTGCGCCTTTCCCGGCATACTCCCGAAACGCTTTCGCCGCCGTTTCCTTGAACGCCGTTATTTCGTCAGGATTAACGAAGTTTCCCGTCGGCGTCAGTGTTTCGTCCATGATCCGGACGATCTGCGCCGGGGAAATGACCGTCAATAATGATTCCAGTTTTACGACCTGTTTTTCCATGTCCTTATTCTCCCTTCTGTTCCAAAAAGTCAAATATTGATATCTGCGCCGTTTCCCGCTCATACCGGGCGGCGGCGTCTTTGTAATATTCCCGATCCAGTTCAAAACCAACGAACTGCAGTCCCGCCTTGTGTGCTGCTATCAGGGACGACGCGGATCCGACGTGTGTATCAATTATCTTTTGCCCGCGCTGCGTATAATTTGCAAATATCCAGTCATAAAGGGCGACGGGTTTTTGCGTCGGATGTATGCGGATTTCCTTTTCCCTCATGTTCCCCTGCCGCATACCCGCCCATGTAAACCGGAATATCCGAACGGCGGTCTGAAATGACGTGAAAGCAAGTTCCCCGTCCGCGAAGTCGTTCTGCCCGTTCTGTTTGTCCCATACGATCCAACACGGGGACGACACGCCGCCGAACCCCGCGACAATGTTATCCATGAAATGATTCGCGCCGAAAATGATCTGATTTTTCGATATCCGTTTCAGTTGTGCGAAATATTCAGGATCCGGGGCGACCTGATCGCCGCCCGCGTATTCCTTATAGGCTTTTGACGTTGCCAGTTTCGACCGGGACGCGTTGTCCTTTGCGAAAACCTTTATCCCATACGGCGGATCCACGACCGCCAGATCGAAATAATTGTCCGGGAACTCCGGCAGGGCGACGTTGCAGTCCATATTGTAAAATCCGAAGTCTAACATAGTCCCCACCTTACGCCGCCGCTACCGGGCGGCGCGATTCCTGATTATTTGATGACGAATAGCGGGGCGACGCCGCCGTCGTTGGACGCGTGGTTGCTGAAGCTGTAGCCGTAGTAGTAGAAACCGCAAAAGTACGTCGTGTTCGCGGCGGACGGATCGGCAGTCCAGTACCAGACAGGATCCCCGTCCTCGTCATATGCTACACGGTTCCGGCGTTCCTCGAAAAACTTGAACTGTTTGTCGATTCCGTTATATTCCGCCCAATCATTCGATCCGCGTCCCTCATATACCGACATAAGGAACAGACGTCCTTCCGTTTCGATATCATCGTCCGCCGTTTTCTTGACTGTTTTATGTACTGCAATCACGGACTGTAAATCATCAGGCAGCAGGGCGAATACTTCATCGTTCAAATACGCGTTCATGTCCGAATCAGGAAAACGCCCTTCGTTCGTGTCGTCCCTGTTCATGCAGTGCCGACCGACGATCCGGCGGAACCAGAACACGCAGTCCCCTTTTTCGTAATGATCCACGCCCACCACGACGACCGACGCCGGATCCCCGTTCTTTAATGTGAAATTGATTTCCGTTCCGGGCGGAAGTGATACGGTCGCGTTTCCTTTCCTGATAATGTCCTGAATGTCGATCCATTCGACGCGCTGTTCGTGCTTCCTGATAATGCCGACGGATCCGGATCCCGACCTGACGTCCTGTCCTGCTGCCCGCTCCGGCTCCCGTTCCGGCGTTTCGTCTGCTGCCGTGTCCTGCTGCCCCGGCGTCCAATCTTTCCCGGATGATAAGTCGATCCCCGCCACGATGAACGGCGCGTCCTCTTTTTCTCCTGTGGCAATCTGCCGGGCGTATGTGTGCGGAACGTCACATTTAACCGCGTTCAGAAGAAATTCCGCTTTTGTGGCTTCCCTCATAAGTCCGTACATTTCCGACGCCTTGACGTCGAATTCTGTTTCCGATCTGAATAAATCAACTAAACTGTTTCCCATTGTTTGATCCTCTCTTTCTTGAAATTAGATTCCGTTTTTAATTTTGATAATCTGGACGACTGTATATATTGCGCTCCAAAACATAACCGCGCCCAAAATCCCGAAAAATGTTCTTTTTCCTTTTGCTGCCTTGTTATTCCCTAACGCGTATATAATCAGCGTCCCGGCGGCGGCTAAATATGCCGCGCCACCGAATAACACGACTAAAATAATTGTTGCTATAACTGCCGTTTTCAACCGCTTTTCCTCCTATCCTTCCTCTACCTGACCGAATATCCTCATATATGCGTCGGCGTTTAGTTTCCGGATCGTGTCTTTGACCTCGTTTTCCGTCACGGCCTGAAGATCTTTCCTTTTCGGACAGTAATACAGATACGCTCCCCGTTCTGTTTTCAGATATTGCGCGTCCTCCCATTCGACATGAACCATATTTTTACCGAAAAATAACGGATTTAATGGATCCTGATATTTCCGGCGGAACTCGAACAGGATCAGGGCGGATTCTGTGTCGTATAGTTTCCCGTCAATGATTTTCCGAAGTCCTGTCCCGCGTTTTGGTTCCCGTGTCAATTCCTCCATGGTTACGCCCAACGCCGCCGCGATCTTTTCAACGTCCCGGAATGTAGGATCCCGCGTCCCGCTTTCCCACCTTGAAACCGATACCGCCGTAACCCCGGCGCGATCGGCGACTTCCTCCTGTGTCATCCGTTTTTCTTTCCGGTATCGCTTTATGCGCTCCCCGATATTCATTCCGCCGCCCCCTCTCTCTTTATGTAGTCAATAATTTGTTTCCCGATAAATTCCGTATATACGGGCGGTATCGCTTCCGCCAGTTCCGCGCGTGTCATCCAGTCTATGCCGCCCAACGCGAACCCCCAATAAAGAATAATCTGCTTCGCGTTCATCCCCCGGACGCCGCCGGATCCGCATATTGAAATAAATCCGTCCTGACCGAACCCGTTTCCCGCTGTCGGCGTTTTCTTTTTGATATACGGACGATCAGGTTCTTTCAATTCGATATTGCTTTCAAACATCCGCCGCCGCTGCGTGTATATGTTTTTGAACTGTGTTCCGTTCAGTGCGATCGGCTTTATAAGCGGCGCGCCGACGACATTTTCGATCACATACGGCTTTCCGCTTTTCTGTAATAGTTCCCGCGTCGCCTGAATCAGATCTTTGTGATCTCTGTATTTCCCGCCGTTCCTTGCCGCCGATAAGTGTTTCGCCCTTGTGTGTGCCTGACAGGGCGGGGACGCGTGTATCGCGTCATATTCTGAAATATCCTGCGTTTTCAAGAATTCGATCGCGTCCATTTTAATAAACTTGTACGGATAATTCGGTTGATCCTCAATATCGACGCCGACAACCTCGAACCCGGCGCGGGCATATCCTGCCGACGCCCCCCCTGCTTTGCAATACAGATCTAATATTTTCAATGTACTTCCCCGCCTTTCCTGAATATCCGTGTCAGGATCCGGCGGACTGCTGCCCTCGTGTTCTTTAATGCTGCCAGAATCCCGCCGCGCTTTCCGTTCTCCCTCCGCCCTGGACGACGAAACGGGGCGACGATCGTTTCTATCAGAACCGCGACCGCCTGATCCAGACGTTCCAATTCCTCCGCGATTGCCTGTTTTTGTTCCTCCCGCCTTTCGTCCTGCTTCTTTTCAGGCTTTGGCTTCTGCGGACGTCTTTCAATCTTTACCGCCGAAATTATCACGGCGTTTTCATTTACGTTTATTTCCTGAACTGTATATCCCGACGCGCGTTCGATAATCTGATCTGCCTTTTCCTCCGGCGTGTTCTCTGTCAGGCGTTCAAGATCCGGATCCGTGTCCTTTCTATTTGCCTTGAATTCGATCCAGATTTCCGCGCGTTCGATAGTCCCGACTTTTTTCAAAAATTCAGATACCTTCATAATGGTTTGATCCTTTCCTGTCCCGCTGCCGCTTATTTCGCGATTATCGGTATAAATTGAAAAGTCCATGCTTCATCATGTATTGAAATAATATTGCCGTCCTCATTTATCGCCAATATGTCAATGAATTTCGGTTTTTCGATCGTTTCCCGTTTGTCGAAACTCCTTTCATCGAAACATACTTCCATAAGTGCGACCGCGTTCAATACCTTTTCGCCGTGTACGACCTTAAATCTACTTAAATCTATTCCCATTTCGCCCTTCCTTTCTGTCCTGCTGCCGTCGTTGTGCTACATACCCGCGCCCCGGAATATTACGACCATTGACGGGAACGGCGCACTTTGAGACGCCCCCCCCAAACTTCAACCGCCCCGGAACGAACCGGATTTCCGATCTATGCAGAATAAAATCGTGAAAATACCGCGTGTCAGTCCGCGCCGGGATCAACATAACGACGATTGTTCCGTCCTTTGTCCCCTCTCTGTATGCCTTTTCCACCCATGCCGCGATCGCCCGTCCATATGGCGGATTACAGAACACGCGCCGCCCGCTCCAATCCTGAAGAAGTCCGTCCTGTTCTTTCGTGAAATATTCCGGCGTTTTGTGGTTCGATTCGTCCGCGCATGGATCCAGATCGAAATGAAATTCCCGATCCAGTTCCGCGAAAAAGTCCTGCGGCGTCGCCCACTGATCCGTTTTACTGCTGAATAGTGCCTTGTTTATCATGGTTTGATTCCTCACTTTCTGCCTGTTCCCTTTGCTTTATCAGATACCGAACCGTCGTCCGGGCGTTCCCCGCGCTGTCATAGACCGTTCGCGGCTTCTGGATCAGGTATTGATCCGGGCGTTCGTCAAAATACCAGTTCAGGATCCGCAGGGCGTCCTCTGCCGTCGCCCGATCGACTGATAATCCGATTTCTAACTGCTTCCCGTTCCCCTGTTCGCTCATGTTCCCCGCCTTTTAATAATCATCCTCGATCTGTTCGTCCAGTTCGTCGTAATATTCCCCGTCGTAACCTTTTGACATAAGTTTCAAGTAACATTCCCAACACACAAGCCGGAACGGGATCCCGTGACAGTCCTTTGTGAAATTCATTTCCGGGCGTTCGACTTCTCTTTCACATACCGGACAGATCCGGACGCCCTTTTCTTTATTCATGCGCCGCCCCTCCCCGTCTTTCCTGCAGTCTCTGATCTAACCGCGCGATCTTTTCCCTGAATCTCTGTTCTACTTCCCCGGCGTTCTGGAATATGATTTCCATTTGTGCAAGCATGATCCGGACGTCTGCCATTTCCTCGGCAATATTGTGATCTCGTCCCCGGCGTTCGTTCAGAATAGCCTTTGTCAGTTCTGCCATTTCCTCTATCATCATGTCCGTTTGTGCTTCCTTGCCCCATGTCTGAACGGCGTTCCTGAATACATCCTGCGGACACGTCGGCGTCTGCTGCCCGCTGACGCTTTCGGTTTCATATCTGATTGAAATATCCATTTCCGGGATATCGCCGTTTATGATTTTCTGAAGGCATTCCCTCTGTTTTTTCTCTGTGGCTGTCATGGTTTGATCCTCTCCTTCTTGTCCTGCTGCCGCCCTTGTGATATGATGAAAAGAAAATGAAAGGCGGTATTGTTCATGGAAAATATTGTTGTACCCGTTTCCGCTCTGCTTAAACTTGCCAAAGAATTAGAAGCGGACGGCATGGAATACGTTCAATTATCAATTCTTGATCCCGACGATGACGAAGGCGAAATTATCCCCGCCGCCCTTTCCGCGTCCGGCTTCAAGTCCTCAATGCCTGATTTCCGTACAGACTATGAAGAAATTGAACACGTTCCAGATTTTGACTAATCATTAAAAACCAGATCATAAAGAAGCTGCGGGCGTTTTCCGTGGCTTCTTTTTCTTGCCATACTCCGGATCAGTTCTTCGATCTGTCCGATCTCGTCCCTTGTCAACCCGGACGCCATAATGTTAATTACTGTCTTTTTTGATGTTTTGTAATGAACTACTCTTTTCATAGCCTGAACCCCTTTCTATGCCGTAGCCGCCGCCAACACACCCGCTTCCGCTGCCAACTCTGCCTTCTCAAAAACAAAGTCAAGTTTGTATTCAGGCGCAATAAATGAACACGTTTTCGTCGCTTCGCTTAATGTGAATTCAGTCCGACCATATACTTTGTTCTGGACTGTCTTTTCTGACACTCCCAAAAATTCAGCATAGGCTTTCATTGTGATTTTTTTCTTGTTTAAGATTTCTAACAAATTCTTATACATTGTGACTTCTCCTTTCCTTGTGGTTTATATTGCTGTTTTCTTCCCCTCGTGGTACTATTTTTCAAGAAAGGGGGTGTAAATCATGGCTGACAATTCTGATATTGCCCGGATGCTTTCTTTGCTTTCCGCTAACCTTATGGCAGAAGTGGAAACGCATAATGCAGGAAATTGGGAAAATGAAGATACTATTCGGCTTTATGAGTGTTTACAGACTGCCATCTATGAAACACAAATCAAAGTGTGTCCGAATTATCCTGAACCGCTATCCCGTCCTGTCATTGATCCAACTAAACTTTTAAAAAATTAGGGAACTGCCGCAGATTATTCCTGCGGCTTTTCCTTTGTCAATTCTGTTACTATTGCCATTTCTAACTTGCTTATTTCCTCATGCAGTTGTTTTACTAATTTCTCCGCATTTTCTAACGGCTCTTTGATTAAATCCGTATCAATGGTTTTACGAACCTGAAACAGTGCTGTCTTTTCCTCTGTCAACAATGTCTTTTTATTTGCAATTAACGTCCTTCCGCTTCCCTCCATATCCATTTCTGATACAAGCCGACGCAATGCCTGTATTGCATCTTCCGCCGCCTTAATATAGCGGATTTCTCTTGTTTCTATTGCCGTTACTGGTATAGCTATTGTTTTTTTCATGGTCTTGTTCTCCTTTCAAAATTATATAAATTCCCGGTGTAACGTGATTTATGATTATAAGATACACGTTGTACCGGGAATTGTCAAGTAATATTTTACTTTGTACCGTGATTTATTGCGTTATGACTTGCTTATTCTTTTTTATACATTTTTGTTGCACCGTAATTTTTTTCTTGACACGGAATTTTATTTACTTTACAATGTAACCATGAAAGGGGGTGTGTGTAATTTGACTTTTCTTGAAAAGCTAGATTTTTTAATGAAAAAGAATAGTCTTAATAAAAAACGACTTTCTGATCAATCCGGTATACCATATAGTACTATTGACGGATTTTATAAGCAAAGCTATAACAATATTAAACTATCAACATTCAAGAAACTTTGTGATTTTTTCGGCGTGACTATGGATAGTATGGCAAGGGATGAAGTAACCGAAATAGAATACTATAATCCCAAAAAGAAAGATTTACATATTACACCAGAAGAAGAAATTCTCGTTAAATGTTACCGAACTGCTGACGATCTGGATAAAACTCTTGCCTTGCGGGCTGTTAATGCGGATCAGGTAATGGAAACGAAAAAAGAAAACAAAAACGTCGGATAAAACAGAATGGGAAAATTATTGAATATGATTTCAGAAAATAAAACGCCCCGCGGTGGCAACCGTGAAGCGTTTTAGATAGATTGTTACCCGTCAACCCGTGGGCTGAACTATAATAACACCCTAGACAAGTGATATTATAGCATAAGCCCCCGCATTTTGTAAGGGCTTATTTTTTACACCCTTTTTTAAGAAGGTGTTTTTATGGCTTATGTGAAAAAATCTGATCAGGCAGCAGACGACCGAAAGATCGTCGCGCTATATACTCGTGTTTCTACCGGGTATCAGATCGACAAGGATTCTCTACCGTTCCAGAAGAAAGAATTGACGGCGTATTGTAAGTATATTCTACACGCTGAAAAAACGGAATTGTTTGAGGACGCCGGGAAGTCCGGCAAAAATACCGACCGTCCGGCGTTCCGCCGTATGATGAAAAAGATCCACGCCGGGGAAATATCCCACGTCGTCGTTTATAAGATCGACCGCATTTCCCGGAATCTGGTTGACTTCTCTATGATGTATGACGAATTCAAAAAGTATCGCGTGACTTTCATATCCTTAAATGAACAATTCGACACATCGTCCGCGATCGGCGAAGCCGTCCTGAAAATCATTCTTGTTTTTGCCGAACTGGAACGGAAATTGACGTCCGAACGTGTCACGGGCGTAATGATTGATCGTGCCATGTCCGGGAAATGGAACGGGGCGCGGATGCCGTTCGGTTGGAAATGGAATCCGGAAACGGAATTCCCCGAACATGATCCAGTCGAAGCAGAAAAGGCGCGGACGCTCTATCGTGTGTATGACGAAACACATTCGACGGCAAAAGTCCGCGATTTTTGTTATGACAACGATATCCAGACAAAACGGGGCGGGAAATGGACGACGACGACGATCATCAATTTTCTAAAAAATCCCATGAATAAGGGCGATTATAGATATAATTATCGCGGATCCGCCCGTGGAACCAAAAAGCCGGAAAACGAAGTCGTCTATGTCCCCGGCGTGTTTCCTCCGCTTGTCGATCCTGAATTGTGGGAACGTGTGAACGCCGTCATAAAAGAGAACGGCGCAAGGGCGCAGACTTCCGCCAATCCCCACATAAAGAAACATATTCACGTTTTCGCGGGCGGGATCCTAAAATGTGCGGACTGCGGCGCGTCCTTTCAGGTTTCCCGGCTTGATAAAGCGCGTCTGAACGGTTTTCAGCCGTCATTATATGTTTGTACATCCCGGCGCACATATCGCGCTTGTGACGCTCCCGGCGCGTCTGATGTCATCGTCGGGGCGTTCCTGTTTAATTATGTTCGGAATCTGGTTCAGGCAGCAAAAAGCCGTTCCAAAATCTCCACACCGGAAGATCTGGAACGAATGTTATTGTCCGGCGACGAATTTTCCCGGATCCGCTGTGTGGATCCCGCCGATCTGGATATTATATATCAGGCGATCCGGGGAACGATTTCGTCCGGCTCCGGTGTGACATACATTCCCGCGCCGCCTGATTCCGACGAAAAGGACGCCCCGGAACTGTCAGGACTTCGCGCGGAAGCTGCCAGACTTTCCCGCGCCCTCGAACGTCTGAAAAAAGCATATCTGTTTGACGAAAACGCCCTTCCTGAAAATGAATATCTGTCAACGCGGGCGGATCTCACGGAACAGTTGACGCGGATCAATAACAAGATCGCCGACGCCCTGACGGATGAATCCTATTCAGCGGCGGCGGAACTGTCTTTCGTGAACTCTGCGTCGTCGTTCCTTTTGTCCTACCGTCTGCAAGGCGCGGATCACATTGTATATTCTGACTTTGCCGCGTCCGTTGACCGTTCCGTCCTGAAGAACTTTGTCAATATGATTGTGGATCATATCACAATAAAGAACGGGGATCCCGTGGAAATTGTATTCAAAAACGGACTTCGGAACCGCTTTGTCTATCAGGACGACGCCACCCCGTAAAATATCCCGTCTGCGTGTCCTGCTGCCCCGTCCTGCCCCTTTTATCTTATTTCCTGATAATTTATACCCTAACACAAAAAGCCGCGTTTATGCGGCTTTTTCAATCTCGTGTACGGTATTCACTTGACACCCCATGCACACCGAACACGCATATAACGGGCGTCCTAATTCCTCCGACTTCTTTTTTACGATTTCCCGGCATTTCTTTATAAAATAATATTGCCGCTGCGGTTCTCTTTCCGGCGGCGGAAGCGTCAGATCCTGCGCGTCTATCAACATTTTTATGTCATCATTGTAACCCATGCTTGAACCCTCTTTCTTAAAATACATTCCCGCCCATTATACCACACCGAAGAACGAAAAGCGACTGTTTTTTTGACAGTCGCCCTTCGTCCGTGATATTTTTCTTCGACCAAAAGAAAGTAAATTGATAGTTACGCGCCCGCGCCTTTTGCGGACTGGATCCCCCTTTCTTCTCAGGATATTTTTTTCAGAAATTCGCCGCTTGAAAATCCCGTGTATTGTGTGCCGTCCATTGTGAACTGAATGTAAAGCCATTTCACGCCGCCGTACACACTGTAATATCCGTAACACTGAACCTCCGTCCCTTTCGGAATCAGGCACAACGCCTTTTTATTTTTCCCGGCGTCATTCCTGCAGTACAGATCCGCCGTCGTGGTATATGTTCCGGCGACCGCCTTGTCCGCGTGTGACGCGTAACAACTTGATATTACTTTCCGGGCGATCGGCTGCGTCTGATCGACGGAATTATCATTGTCGGCTTTCGCCGCTCCGCCATTCACAATACGGTTGATCTCTGCCTGAACGACGTCATAATCATACCCCGCCGCTTCCATGTTCCGCTTCCGCTCCGCTCCGTTTCCCCACTGTCCGGCGATCGCTTCGTGCGCGATTTCCGAAACGCTTTTCCCGCCTGTCCTTTCAGGCTCCGCGACCGCGCCGTCGTCATACTTCGGCGTGATAAACCCGCGTATATATCGACCGTTCAGGGAAATTGTACGCTTTTTAACGGCGTTCCCGTAATTCCCTTCGGTAACGACCATATAACCGGAATCCCGGTTCACATATGTAACAGTCCCGACGTGATCCGGGTTCCCGGTATTGTCCCCGGCTCCTGTGTCGTCCCAATCGTACAGAGTAGCGTCGCCCGGCTCCGGGATATAGTCGTCATTCTCCTGCCAGACGCCCATTCTTTTAGCCGCTTCGATCAGATAATAACAACTGATTTCGATCGGCATGATAGAAAGATATTTCAGTTTGACCGCCAACGCCGACCACATACACGCACACCACGCCCACCCGTATAACATTTTAGTTTTGCGCGGAAGCTGCGCCGCCGGAAGCGTGTTATATGTGTCGATGATCGTTTTATATGATCCGTCTGATTCTTTCTTTCCGATCCAACTTTCCGCCAGATCGACGACTTTCTGTCTGCTATACATCGGATGACCTTCCCCCTTCTGTTCCTGATTTCCGGTCAGTTTCTTGTCCCATGCCGTCAAGTTATGCGCCCGGACGACATTCATATTATTAGCGACGTATGCGGACGAAGTGGCATATCCCGCCGCCTTTATCGCTGTCAGGTATTCTTCGGGCGTTTCCTGCTTCCTGACCGCCTTATAACGTGAATATTCCAGAAAATCGAAATATCCCTTGACGCCCTGTTCCATGTCCGAAAACGCCCGGAAAAAGTCTGATATTGTCGTCAGGGTTCCCGGCGTATATTCTTCCATTGTCCGCATATTCACGGACGCGCCCTTCCATGATCCGCCGCATTTCAAGCCGAAATAATTGTGATACCCCGCCGCCAGTTTTGACAGACCATAGCCGGATTCCAGACACGCCTGCGCTATTGCGGCGGATACGCATTTATACCCGCGTTCCGCCGCATACTTTACGATCAGCGGCGCGATCTTTCCGATGAACGCCGCCTGTTCTGCCTTTGTTGCCATATTATACGCCCCCTTCGCCGTCCTCCGTTATCTCGACGGACGTATCGACGGACGTTTCAATGTGTGCGGAATCCGTCAGTCCTTCGCCGATAATGTACGCCACGACAGACGCGCCCGCCATGATAAGCGCGGTGATCTGTGTCGCCGTGCTTTCCGTTCCTCCCGTTGCTAAAATCATCATGGAAACGAACGATCCGATCGCCGTCCATAACTTCCTGCTTGTGAGTTTCCTTTTCCAGTTGATTTCCTTCATTTTTCCTTTCCTCCTGTTCTTTAATGAAAAAATCCTGCCGCGATCGCCGTTCCGATCGCCCCGGCTACCGCGCCCAAAATGCCGCCTACCAGTGTTTCCCACCGCTTCCCCGGCTTTGATTCGATGTTTTCCAGACGTTCGCCCTGCTTTGAAATTTCTTCCGTCATTTGCTGAATTGAAAGAGCGATCTTTTCAATCTGTAAAGCCAGTTTGTTAAATTCGTTTACCGATTCTTCGACGATCGCGATCCGCTTATTCTGACGGGCGTTTTCGTCCTTGATCCGCTCATTCTCTATATCCATGCGGCGGGCGAATTCCTCATGTTCCCGGCGTGTGATATAATCCTGATCCATGTGTCCGACCTCCTTTCTTTCGCGGATTTCCTTTCATGCGCCCATGATACAAAACAAAACCCCGACGAAGTGACTAAATTCAGCCACCACGCCGGGGATATTCAGGAAAAGATCCGGAAGCCGGATCCGCTTCCGGCAATTTTACGCGGCATCCTCCGCCGCCAGTTCGTCCAGGACGTCCGCCACAACTTCCTGCAGATTGAACATTTTCGGAACCTGATCCCGTGCATATGTCCCGTCCTTAACCATTTTAACCCACAATTTAACAAGTCCGCTTTCTTTGTTGAATGTCATTTCCCGCGCCCTCCCTTACATCATAAGACTTGAAACGATGATCGTCAGTTCCGCGACGGACTGTTCCGCCGCCTGAAGCTGTGATCTCAAATTCCGGTTTTCAATTTCCTGCGGCGTCATTTCCCGGAACGCGAACCGGGTTCCCTCGTCCCACGGGTACGAACAGATCAATTTCATGTCGTGATATGTCGTCCCGTTGATCGTAACCTCTGACAGATTTTCGTCTGTGAATGTCCCGTCAGGAACCGGATCCCCGCTTTCGTATGTCGTCCCGTTCAGAACCCCGTTCAATTCTGTGCCGTCTTTCAGCCGGATCGATACGTTCGGGAAAGTCGTATTGTTTGAATTCTCCCCGGTAGTTTTTGCTTTTCTTGCTGCCATTGCTGCCGCTCCTTTCTTTTCTGATTTCCTCCGAAAACAGTTCGTGAAATAATTTATCCATATTCCGCATTGTGCGGTATGAATCAAAATGTTTTATGTGTCCTTTCCATGAATTATAAGCCTGTCGGACATCTGCGAATATGATTTCCCCGGCGTCCAGTTTCCGGCGCAACGCTTTTAATTTGCGCCGTTCCCGTGTGATTGTCCCGCGATCCGGACGCATGACGACGCGCCCGGTTCCGGTCATATGTGTTTTTGCTTTTAGGAACTTGAATTCGTCCGATAATTTGACGATCCGCGTCTTTTTCTCGTTTAACTCGATCCCGATATCCGCATACATCCGCCGGATCCGTTCCAGACATTCAACCAGATATTCCCGGCTTTCGTGTATCAGATAAAAGTCATCCATATAACGCCCGTAACCTTTGATCTTTAACTGTTCCTTGATATAGTGATCTATCCGGTTCGGATAAAACACGGCTGTCATTTGTGAAACCTGTGATCCTAACCCTAACGACTTAACGCCGAAGGCGTCGATAAAGTCCATTGTCAAATTCACGATATCAGGATCGTAACCGAATATCCTTGAATACTCCCGGAATACGACGTCGTGATCGACTGAATCGAAATAGGAATGTAGATCGCCCATAAGGATATAACCGTCGTTTGAACCGTGTTCCCGGTAGTATTTCCACAAGTGAACCTTTAGCCGCTTTAATGCGAAATGCGTTCCCCGGTCTTTCAGGGACGCCGCGTTGTCATAAATCAGTTTCGGGCGCAATACCGGAACCAGAATCAGATCGTTTTCCGCCCTGTGGACGACGCGTTCGTTTATGTGTATCGAACGGATATCCCGCCGTTTCCCGCGTTCGCATACTGTGAACTGGACGAATCCGTCCGACATTCTGTCCCGGCTTTCCAGTCTTTCCTTCGTGATCCGGATCCGCTCTATCCTATCCAGATAATAGGCTTGTGTCGAATATTTCCACATAACGCCCTGCATACATTTCTTTGCGGCGTCCATTAGCAGATCTGGATCGCATAAATCTTTATATGTCGGTAAATTATTCATATATCCTCATAAAACGCCCGCTTACAGTCCGACGAAGTGTGAATCTTTGAAGCACTCCCGGACGTCAGGCGATAAATTTCAGCGGTTCCCCGCTGCGGTCATGCGTTCCTATCGTTCTGCGTCAGGCGGATCCCTTTTTAATCATGCCCGCCATGCTGACGATATCTGGGCGACGCCGCCGTCGTTGGACGCGTTGTTGTTGTTGCTGTTGCCGTTGTTGTTGAAATTGCAAAAGTTCGTCGTGTTCGCGGCGGACGGATCGGCAGTCCAGTACCACATCCGGGCGGCTGTGCAACGCATAACCGAAAATATTATTGTTTCTTAGGTTTACGGCTTTTCCTTGCCTTTTCCTTTTCCAGACGCGACGCCTTTTTCTCTGGATGAAGGAATTCGTCGTAATCCCTGACCGTTGACTTTTTCCACCTATACAGATAATTCTTTGTTAGTTCCAACTGTTCGGAATACTCCATATAACGCGACAAGTCTATATTGAAAAATTCTTCAATGAAAAGAACTTCCTGCCGGATCCGCGCGATATCGCCGATCGCGTCATCCTCTAACAAAATCCGTTTTACGAATTCGTTCTGTGTCCGACATAAGATCTCGTTTGCTGCCGCAATGTTGGAAACCAGATCCGAAGAATAGCTGAATAAATTTCCCCTTACCTTTTCGATTATCCATTCGGGATATTCAGCCAGAAGCCGCGCCTTTTCTACCTCGTTTTGATATGCGTCGATCTTTGCGATCAGGCTTTTCAGTTCCGGGTACTTTTCCCGGACTTGCCGCCCGACGATCGCGTCGTACTTTTCGCGCTTCAGTCCGAAATTCCTCATTATCATTTGTGTTATGATATGCCGTAACTTTACCGCTTCCGCGAACGCGTCCAGTTTTGACGCCGTTTGTTTCCATGTCGGGACTGCCATTTTCTGAACCTCTTTTCTGTTTTAGTGTTTTGTCCCCGGTAGTATGCGCCGCCGCTGCCGGGCGGCGCGATTGCCGGATTATCTGTCTATGACAGAACGATAAGCGGGGCGACGCCGCCGTCGTAGGACGCGTAGCTGTGGTAGCTGTGGCCGCCGGTGGCGAAAGCGCAAAAGTACGTCGTGTTCGCGGCGGACGGATCGGCAGTCCAGTACCACATCCGGGCGGCTTTACTCTTGTTAAATCCTGCCCCTTTCAGTAAATGCGCGTTTCCTCCGACAAAAAGCGGTAACTGATTGAACGCGCCGCCGTCCCACATATCCGCGAAGCCGTGGAATCCGACAAGTTCAGGATTCCCCGGAAGGAAAATCCGACGTGACGCCCACGCCCATGTACCCTTGTTATTTTCCAGACGCCGGATCGTTGTCATATACCCCTGAAGTTTTGTCGTGAACTTTTTCGCTTCCGTTTCCAGATTCGCGGGCATGAGCGACGCCGCATATCCCCCGGCGTTCGTGTTGGATGAATTGTATTTATAATATGTCTGTAAACAGTCGCGCGGGGAAACTACAATATGCGGCGCGGTCAATTCCGTATCGCCACAATGCAAATATGAATTCTTTCCCGTGACCTCAAAAAGAATTTTTTCGCCCGCCGTGTTCGTTTCGATGAAATAATCCCCGATCGCGAATTTGTCCCACGATCCCGCCTTAACAAGTGTCATCAGATCGTCGATATTCCATTCCGCGCCGAAATACCCGTATGAAGCCATTTGTTCGCGCTTCTGGATTGCGTAATCCGCCGCCAGAACCCCATGATCCGAAACCACTTTCAGGATCTTTTCGTTCATCGTGTAGGCAAGCAGGGCGGAAATAATTTCGTCGTGAAGCTGCTTTGTCGTTTCGTCCTCCGGGTTCTCCGGATCGAATTCCACCGCCGGGAATTCCTGAATCATGTTCGACTGCTTCGATTCCTCGATCTTTTTCAATGCGTCCTGCTGCCACTTGTTGATTTTTCCCGCGATAACCGGAATTGTATCATCCGGCGAAATTGTCGGGAATTCCTCTGTCTGTTCGACGATCTCCGGCGTGAGTATTGCCGCGCATATTTTTTCAAATAACGCCTGTTTCGTCCCGTCTGCCTGTTCCAGTGCGAAAACGTCGCTTTTGTTTATCTGCGCCGCCACTGTCAGATCAGAAAATTTTCTTTGTGCCATGTTTTTAACTCCTTCCTTTTTTCTTTTTATGCTAACAGTGACACGTTTCGGACGTTTTCAGCGTCCAGAACGCGATCAACTGATCGCCGTCCGTTGTTACCAGTTCGTCCCCGTCTGCTGTTACCAGATCCGCCGGGACTTCTCCTGAATATATGATGTTTTGAAGCGTTTCGATCTCATTCTGTAACGCCCCCGCCGGATCTGTCCCGAAAATGTCCTTGATCCCGTCGAACCAGTTCAGAAATTCATTCGTCCATTTCCCCGTATTATTCAGATACCAGTTATTGAACGCCTGTTCCTGATTCTGCCGCCACTGTGCAAAGGCGGACTGCTGCCCGCTGCTCCATTCCTCGAACCCTGATTCCTGTTCCGCGATCCAGTCCTCATATAATTCCTTCTGCTGTTCCGCGTATGTATTGAACGCCTGAACCATTAGATCGTACTGTTCCTGCGCCTGATCCTTGAATGACTGGATCGCGGCGATATAATCCTGATACTGATCCGAAATATTTTTCTTGTACGCCGTGAAATAGGCGTCAAATTGCGCCTGAATCTGTGTGAAGTCTATTTCTTTCACTGTCGCCGCCACCCATCCGCATACGGCGGCGTTCATGCGCGTGTCTGTGATCTCTGCCTGTGTGATCTTTACTGTTCCGGCGGCGATATATATATCCGCCAGTTTCAGATCGTAAACCGCCCCTTCCCTTGTCATCGCAGGGGCGACCGGGGACTTTGCGTTCCCTCCCTTTTCGATCACTAAATGGATCCGGCGTTCCGTATCATTCCGCCGCAGAATCACGCTGTCTATCCTGTCAAGCGTCCCGGACGCTATTTCCAGATCAAGCGTTGTCGGCGTCAGGAAATGCCTGTGTTTCCCGTTTATATAGCCATATCCCGCCGCAACTGTTACGGACATATTATCGTTTGCCGTGACTTGCATTTGACCGTTAAAAATGCCGTTTCGGAAGAACGGTCTAAGCCAGTCCCCCATTGAATCCGCGTCATAGTACCGATCGGAATCCGAATTCCAAAAATAATCATAACTTCTTTCTTTTGCCATTGTTGCCGCTCCTTTCCGCGCTTTTATTCGTCCCACTTTATTTTTTCAGGAAGCGGATCCCCGAATGTAGGGACGACGATCATTCCGCCGTATTCATAGACTTCTAACAATTCCGTGATCCTCTGGTTCATGTAAAGATTCCATTTTTTCTTCCTGACCGTCACAATATCCCCTAGATCATAATCTTCTTTATAAACAAAATTGATCGCCGCGTCCGTTTCACATTCCAGTGTTTCCGATACGATCGCTTCGTTCAATGCTTCCTGCGCCCTCTGTAATAATGCCGCCTTATATTGTGCCGCCGTCAGTCCGTCCGGGTTTATGTCCTTTGCGTCAACGAAAACTTCCCGTAAATCGTAGCCTTCGCCCCCTCCTAATTCGTAATATGTCCGGGCGTCGCCCTCCCCCTGACCTCCAACAATGGCGAATGTTTTCAAGTTTTGACTGTTCCGGCGATAGATCGCATTATTCAGGTTATTATAATTTTCAGAGAACACAACGCGGTTATTTGTATGTTGATTGAATGTCCTGTCTTTTCCCTGATATGTTTCAAATATAATCTTCCGCCGCTGAAAATCCGGGCGGAACCGGAACCCGATCGCGCCCGCCCTTGATAATTTACTTTCATACGTTAAAAGGTTTTTCATTGTGACCTGAAATTCCACTTTTTCCGAAAACCCGTTCAGGCTCCCCAACTCCACAAGCGGGATCGGGACGCTGCCGGAATATAACTGACGCATTGCGACTTCTGCCTTTCCTGAAAAATTGACCGTCTTTTTTATCAGGCGGCGATCCATGTATGACGACAGAAAACGCCCTTTTGCCGTGATCTCGTTTTTGATATCGCTTTCTTCTTTTTCGATATCCTCAATAATCCCGGCTTCGGCGGATCCTTTTTTCCCGATGATGTTTCCCTCCTGCAACAAATACAGATTTTCGTCCGTAATCGGGGCGTGAAGTTCAAACGTCCCCGGTTCGTAAAATTTCCGCGTCCATATTAGCGACGTCTGGTTTTCAATCTGCCCGCGCCTGAATAAATCCCGCCCGTAAATCCTGACTTCCATTCCTCCACGCTCCTATACTCCTAAATACCGGAACCGATACATAATAGTGACGTTCAGGTAATCGACGCCTTGATCCGCGTCATAGATAAATGTATTTGATCCGTGTACTAACTGGATGAATTCGCTTTCTTCGTCCAGATATTCGTTTATTTTTTGTGTTTCCCCGTCCTTTATCAGATAAATATTTTTTTCGTTCGTCCCCGTCGTTATCCTCACGACGTCGCCCGGCTCCATGTCGAACGGAAATTCCGGCGTCCCGATCTTGATATGGATATTCTGTTGTGAGTGATACAACGCCGGATTCCTGACCGCTCCTATCGCTTCCATGATGACTTCGATCCCGATGTAGTCCGCCGCAGAATCGTTTTCTATGTTTTTTACAAGTTCCGCGACGCGGACGCCGAATTCCTCCAGTTCGTCCGTGAATTCGTGGACGAACTCAAAACGCGGCTCCCACCCTGCCATTGTGACCGTCGTGTCCGCCGGATCCTTGAAAAACGGATCCGGGCATATTAGCGAAATAACCGCGTTTCTACATACGCCCTTTTCGTCTATGTCTATATTCTCAACGATATAATCTATCTGCCGCTGTTCGGCGTTTTCCTCATAGTAGAATGTCCCCGGCGACTTCGGTTTGAATGACTTATAAAGGAAATCCCGGCGGGACTGATAGTCAGAATCAAATTCCGCCGTAATGACAATATTCCTTTGTTTCGTTGTGGATCCCTGATATGTGGAACCGTCCGTCATTGTGTTTTCAGACGTCACGACGTTGTTTGATACCGAATAGATCCCGTCGCATGATATCAGGAAAAATTCGGCGTCGTCCTCATAACTGAATTCGATCTGAACGTCATCTTCATTTTTACAGATAATTTTCTTTGACATATCATTGTCCCCCCTGCAACCGAAGAACCATGTTCCGCGTCTGGTTCCGTGTCTGCCGCGCTACCTCATACGCCGATAGCGGCTTCGGACTTTCGATCTTGATATTCTGGATGTAATCGCCGCCGCGCTTCCCTGTGTCTTTGTCCTGGACTGCTGCCGTCGCCCGCGCGATAGCGTCGTCAATATACCCTTCTGTCCGTTTATAGAATATGTCAAGCGGCAGGATCGCTTCGTCCCCGGCTTCCCCTCCGCCTTGCAGCTTTCCGCCTAACATTCCGAATATCGTCGGATTTTTCATAATGCCGCCGATCGCGTTCCATGATATCGACGGAACCGGGACTTTGATCGTCACGCCCGCGATCGTCTTTTCCGTTTCTCCCCATGATACCGACAACTTCGGGATATGGATCGACTTTATCGCATTTACGAACGAATTCATTATCCGGGATCCGGCGTCCGCCAGACTGAACCCGTCGAAAACGCCCTTGATCTTGTCAATTACGTTTGTCTGAAACCACGAACCGATATTCTTAAATATCCCCGTCACGCTGTCATATGCCGCCTGAAACTTCTGTCTGAACCATTCCGCCACGTTTGAAAATACGTTCTTGATATCCGTCCACCGGGCGGAAAACCACTGTCCGATCGACTTAAACGCGTTCGTGACGTTCGTGTATGCGTTTTGGAACATTGTCTGAAACCATGTCGCGACTGCTGCCAGTGCGTTCTTGATATCCGTCCAACGCGCCCCGAACCACTGTCCGATCCCCTTAAATACGTTCACGACGTTGTTATATGCGTTCTGGAACATCGTCAGGAACCATGAAGCCACGGTTGACAATGCGTTCTTGATATCCGTCCAACGGGCGGAAAACCATTGTCCAATCGCCTTAAATGCGTTCGTGACGTTCGTGTACGCATTTTGGAACATTGTCTGAAACCATGTCGCGACTGCTGCCAGTGCGTTCTTGATATCCGTCCAACGCGCCCCGAACCACTGTCCGATTCCCTTAAATACGTTCGTCACGGCTGTATATGCTTCTGTGAACCTGTCGGAAAACCATTGTCCGACGCCCTGAAAAATTGAAACGATCCCGTTCCAGATATCCGAAAAAATTTTCTTGATATCGACGCCGAACCCCTCGAAATACCCAACTATAAAATTAACCCATGCCGTGAAGATATTTATTATGAAGTCTAGTGCGTTTTGGAAAGCGGCTTTTATATATTCCCCAAATGCGTCTGTATCGCGCGAAAACAGGGCGAAAAATGCCGAAATAATATTCGCTACGAACTCGACGACGTTTGTTATCGCCGCAATTATCGGGGCGGCTGCGTTTATGACGCCGTTCACGATCGCCATGATCCGCGTCAAAATAAATTCAAATATCGGCTTTAAAGCGGTCATCAGTTTTTGAAATGCTTCTTTTAATTTTTCCAGAAGCGGCTTTACCTTGACGACCATATCCTGAAACGCTTTTTTGACTTTTTCGACTGCGGCGTTTACCTTTTCCCGGAATTCGTCATTTGTTTTATACAGATAAACGAACCCCGCCGCCAGTGCCGCCAGTGCCGCGATCACGATCCCGACCGGGGACGCAATCGCCGACAATGCGCCGGACAGTCCGCCCATTTTTGAGATCAGACCGCCGACTTTTGTTATCATCCCGCCGATCCCTGACGTCAGTTTCCCGACGCCTGAAATTATTTTCCCGCCGATCAGAAGCGCGGGGGCGACTGCTGCCACAACCGCCGCGATCCTGACGATCATTTGTTTTTGTGAATCGTCCAGATTCTTAAACCACGTCGTCGCGTCCTTTATTTTCTGTGTAAACTGCTGAAAATACGGCATAACCATTTGAAGGATCGTCTGCCCTAAATCGATCCCGGCGTTCTTGATTTCATTCAGCGCGATTTTTGCCTGATTCGACGTCGTGTCAAGTTTTGCGAACGCTTCGTCCGTTGCCCCGGCGGAATCCCCCATTTTTTCCACGGCGTCGTTTAATTTTGTTGCATTATCCCATAGTACAGTTGCGGCTTTTCCTGCTTCGGCGGATCCGAACATATTTCCGATCGTTGTCCCTGATTCATACGCCTGTTCATCCAGAATTGACAGAACGTCCGTCAGGCTCCAACCCTGTTCCATAGCTTCCGCCATAGTCAAGCCGCCTTCCTTGATATGTTCCGTCCCTGCTGCGAACGCTTTAGCGGCGGCGGTTCCCTGTTTCCCTAATTCGTTCAACATGGAATTCATATATGTTGTCGATTCCGCCGTCGCTATGCCGTTTGACGTCATAACAGCGTACATTCCCGCCAGATTTTCGATCGAAACGCCGTTCGCCTTTGCTGTCGGAATAACTTTACCCATTGAAGCCGCCAACTGATCGACCGTCGTTTTTCCTAAATTCTGTGTATTTATCAGGACGTCAGAAACATGTCCGACCTGATCCGCTTCCAGTCCGTAGGCGTTCATTGCCGTTGTCAGGATATCCAACGCCGCGCCGGAATCCGTGAATCCTGCCTTCGCTAATCTTGTCGCGTTTGAAACGAAGTTCACGGCGTCCCCGGTTTTTTGCCCGGCGGAAATTGCGTCATAAACATTATCAGCAATTTCAGACGCGGAAATTCCCGTCTGGTCTGATAATTCCATGATCTGATCCTGCAATTCCTGAAGCGGGACGCCTGTTTCCTCCGACGTGTCGGCGATTGTTGACAGTTTCGCGATCGCGTCCTCAAAACTTATTGCTGCCGCTACTGACGCCGTTCCTATGCCAGTTATCGCCGTTGAAACAGGCATTAAAGCCTTTCCCGCCGACTGCATACCGTCCCCGACTTTTGTTATCTTTTCCCCCGCTTTTGAAAACTTGTCCCCGACGTCCTGAACTGTTTGCCCGATAGATTGAAGCGTCGGGTTTAAGTTTTTCGCTTCATCCTCTAATTTTTTCAGTTCTGTTTCCGTTTTCGTTATTTCGGTCTGCAGGGCGCGGTACTGGTTTTCGTCCATTTCTCCGCGCGCAAAAGCCGCGGCCGCCTGTTCCTGTGCCGTTTTCAGCGTCTGCAACTTTTCCTTTGTCGCTTCGATTGACTTTGAAAGTATTTCCTGTTTTTCTTTCAATAAATCTACATTTTTAGGATCTAGTTTAAGTGCCTGATTAACGGCTTTTAACTGATTCTGAAGCGTTTTTGAAGTCCGTTCCACTCCTGACAATGCTTTGTCAAGTTTCGTCGTTTCGCCGCCGATCTCTATTGTGATCCCTTTTATATTCGCCCCTGCTGCCATATTATCGCCCCTGTTCTATTTCTTGCCGAATTTCTCCCGCAGACGCGCCCGATCCGGCTTTGTTTGCTTGTAATAATAGGCGTTTTGTAAATATTTCCGCCCTTCCTCCGTCTGGTTCATATTGTGGATAAAGGCGTCCCGGAAATAATACAGATATTCGTCGATCTCCATTTCGCCGATCTCCCGGATGTTTAATCCGGTATATTCGACGACCATTCTTTCCCCCGCGCTGTCCGGCGTATAGAATAATTTGTCGTCGCCGCTATGCCCCGGATAGTGCGGGATCTCTAATTTGGGTTATTCTGGATCCCGCCGACGAATTTTTCGTAATATTCCGCGATAAACGCCGTCATTTCCTCTATGTCGTAATCATCCGCGATCTGTTCCGCGCTGACTTTTGTTCCATTCAAATTATTAGACAGGCAGTCCGCCATAACGCCCGCCATTGTGTCGATCACGTCGCCGACGTCCGCGTTTTCGTCCTGCTGAAGCCTGTTTAATGCCTGGACTTTCCCGAATGTGTTCTTTGTCGGCATTTTTACTTGAAGGACGGTTCCGTCTTTCAGTGTTACGTTGAAATATGTCCGCTTTATTTTGTTAAAATTAAAAGATAAGTTTGCCATGATCTGATCCTTTCCCTTTCTTTTCCTGAATGAAATAATCCGGCGTCGGGCGTTTTTTAGTCCCGGACGCCGGATCGCTTTTTGTCCTGCTGCCTGTTATGCGTTCGCCGTCGCCGCCGCTGTGATAATGACGTCCCCGGTCACGCTTTCGATCGTGACGGTTCCTTCTGTGCTGTCCCACGCCGTCGCCGTGACGTCCTGACCGTTCATTGTGACTGTTGGCGTCTGGATTGTGTGATCCGCTTCCGCCGTCAGTGTTGCCGCCAGTTTTTCGCCCGCTCCGATCGACGTTCCCGTGAATGTGGAAGAAACCTTTGTTAAATTCTGTTCTACCTTGTACGTTTCCGGATCCGGATCGCCGTCCGTCAGAATTTCCTCAACGTAATCAACAAGCGTCCCTTCCTCGTCCAGATTCGGCATTGCCTTGAATTCTGCGTCAACGACCGTCGCGTCGGACGGTGCAAAGGATAACGTGAACCCTGCCTGATTCTGACCGACGATCATAACCCATATGTCGCCGTCCTCCGGATCTACATGATGAAAACAGATAACATATTTCGCGCCCTTCCTGTTTCCAACGCCGCCGATCTTTGTCTTTCGATACTTTCCGTCCTGCGATACAGAAACGCGGGCGGTATCACACAATTTTTCGATTGTGTCGCCGATCAACGTCATCAGTCCCGCCTTCAGCGTGACTTCCTCGGACGTGATGACTGTTTTTGATGCCTTTCCCATATCGTCCTTCGCTTCCTGAACCTCGTTCGTATATTCAAGCGTCGCGCCGTTTTTGATATAGGAATATCGGTTCTCTTTTGTGCAGAAGTCCTGCGGCTCCGGGATCGTCTGTCCTTTTTTGAACGTCGCCAGATGGATATATCCGGATCCTAAAATAATTCTTTCAGGTGCTTTCTTTTCGTCCATTTCTTTCTTCACTCCTTTTTCTAATTTTTTTGAACGACGTCAAAATCATACGCCGTCTGATACATACTTTCCGACTGGATCGGGGCGGTTCTTTTCTCAAAATCAATATCAAACAGGACTTCCCGTTCAATCCGGCGTTCCAGATCGTGATCCGGCTTCCTGTCTGTATAAAGTTCGATTGAACCATTGATCTTTTGAATCCTGTTCCCCGTGTCCGTCCCTGTGTGATTCTCTGAACAAAAATAAATCAGGAACGGCGGATCCGGCGCGGGATTCTTTTTTGTGTCCCGGAATTCATATTCCGCGATCGGCAATCCCAACGCGACCGCCCGTTCAATGATCCGTTCATACTTAACGCCCATTAAATCCCCCCGTTTGCGCTCCTAACGGCTTTTTCGACCGCTTCAACCGCCAATTCCTCCGCCGCCTGTTCAGTGGGCAGAATGTGTTCAAACGCGCGTGTCCGATTGCCGTTCCTTGTGACATGCCCTTTTTCCAGAAGGTGCGTCAGTTGATAGTGCTTTCTATTGTGGACGGAATATTGTTCGCTTTTTGTAACAGACACGGCTTTTCTTGCCGTTACGCTCCAATCAGGCGTATACTTTCCCGTCCGCTCTTTATAACTGCCGCCTTTTTTTAATATTTCTGCTGTTTCTTCGGCGACCTCTTTCAGATTTTTGTTTAATTCTCTTGTAACCTCTGCGCTGTATGTTTCTAACTGTTTCTGGATTTCTCCGTCCAGTTGTTCCGGCTTTATATTAACGACCATAATTTCCCACCCGTTCCGCCGCGTACAGTTCGATCTTTCCGTCCGGTCTTGCGCCGTATGTCCGGTAGATCGTCAGACGCTTATTTCCTGTCAGAAGTTCCGGCTGTTCGTCGTATTCCTCCGCCCATATTACAAACTGACATTCCGCCTTGTACCCGTTCACGCCCGCCGACTGGAATTCGTCGCGCCCGACCGGGTTCATTTCCGCAAATACGACCGTCTTTTCGTCATCCTCCGGCTTCTCCCCCGGATGAATCAATGTGATCTGACATTCCGTCATCACGTGCGCCCCCTTCCTCCTGTTCAGGCTCCGGGGCGACAGAAAAATATCTGCTGTCGCCCTTTAACTTTGTGATATTCATGTCATAAATGCCCGATAATATCGGATATGCGTTCGTATCTATGGAATAATTCGCCTTGACATACGACAGGACAGTTTCGACGATCAGCGGATCCGAAGGGTTCGACAACCAACTGTCATCAACCCCGATCCGCTTCATGTCCGCGATTGCCGTATCTGCCACGCGGCGGACGTCAGCGTCCAGATCGTCAGATACGGCTTTCCTGACGCGAAGCCGCGCCGCCTGATACAATTCTTCGATCTTCATTACTTACGCCCGCCTTTCCGCCCTTTTAGTCTTTTGCAACCGCTTTCTTTACGCGGATGAATCCATTCCACGCCGCCACGGAACCGCCCGCAAACATGGACGCCCGGAACGCTGTCTGTCCGTTCTTGAACTTGTAGTCATCAGAACGGCGGACGTCGATATCGGAAAAGATCGCCAGTTCGTAACTCTGCAAATAGCCGTATGCCATTTCATACGCCCCTGCTGCCGTCTTGCTGTCCGATACCGCCGCGCAAGCGGAATTGATGACGAACGGAACGCCGTCGATCGTCCCGGTCTGTCCCCGGTTTACAATCGTGTAAACCTTGCGCCCCTGCTTGTCGCGCAGTTTCGCGAACGCTTTCAAGTCCTGTTTATTCAGGATCAGCGTTGCCACGCCCTCGACTTCCTCATCGCCGCCGAATGAATAAATGATCTCGTCCAGTGTGCCGTCATCGATCGCCGTGATTGTGTCAATGTCTGTCGCCGGATCAATTACCTGTTCCGCCGCCTTTGTGGGATTATAGAAAATCCCCTTCAGGTTTGCCGTTGTCCCGTCGCCGATCAGAATCTGACGGGACAGAAAACGCCGGATCGCCTTGCTGACGGATCCCTCGATCACGGAATCATAATCCGCGTTCGGAAGTTTCTGCATTTCCTCCGGTTCCTCCGTGTATGCTGTGACTTTCTGTTTCTCGATCGTCACATAACCGAAGGACGGTTCCACGTCGTTATATGCCGCTCCTTCTGCCGTCGCTCCCGCTCCGTCCGCGCCGTAATCCTTTACGAACCCGCGCTGATACGTTTCGCCGCCCTGAAGCGGAACTGCCTTGACCATATCGATCAGGGCGGAAACCGGGTTCACGGTCTGGTTTAAGTCCGGCGCGGTATGTACGACCGGGGCGGTCTGTTCAACCGACAGGGACGCCTTTACTTTCGGCGTTGCAATCCGGGCGGAAAACTTAACGCCCGCTCCGTCTTTTAATGCCTTTCCGCGCTTGTCGTATGCCTTGACCGGGGCGTCTGACGATTCGTCCTTTTCCCCCTGTCCCGGCTGCGGATCCTCCGCACTGTCCGCGAAGCCCTGAAGCTGTTCGCGTTTCTTTGCCTGATCCAGAATGTCCCGGATATCCTGCGCTTCGGTCAACAGTGCGTCCAGAACTTCCCCTTCCGCTGTCTTTGCGGACGCGCCGATCTCTTTCAGGCGCGCGTTCAACTGGTCTTTCGTGAGTTTCAAAAGTTCTTCGTGTTTCATTGTTTTTTGATCTCCTTTCACAAACTATTGATGATGATCCGCGCGATCTGATCGCGCTTTTTATTGTTCTGAATCAGTTCCGCCGACCGCGCGTCCTGATTATCAGACATTTTGTTTTTCGCCGCCCCTGCTGCCCTCTGGATGACAAGATCCTTCGGCATATTGTGAACCCTTGCGACATACCCGCCGGACGCCGCCGCAATTTCCGCAACGCTCTCCGTCGTTTCGATGTTGAAATACTCCGCCGCGTCCTGACCGTTCAGCCATGTTTCCGCGTCCATAAGTCCCCGGATCTGATCCTCGGTTACGCCCTCCCTGACGTGTTCCATATACACATTCAGGATCCCGCCCGTTATGACGTCCAGATCGTCCGCCATTTTCCGCAGATCCGCCGCGTTCCCCTCTACCAGTGCGAACGGATTATGAATCATCAGGAACGCGTTTGACGGTATTTTCGGCGGCATACTCCCGGCGAACGCGATCACGGACGCAATCGATCCCGCCAGTCCGTCAACAAACACTTGAACGGCGTTCGTTTCCGCGAAACGCCGGATCATGTTATAGATTGCAAGTCCGGCAAACACGGATCCGCCGCCGGAATTGATGTAAATATTCAGGCTTTTTCCCTGCTGCCCTGAAAGAAAATTCTTGATTGCTTCCGGGTACTGATCTTCTTCTTGCCATGCGCCCCACCAGTCGGACACGATATCGCCGTAAAAATACAGATCCGCCGACGTCGCCGTTTCGTTTCTTACTTCGAAACAGTTAAATATTTTCGCTTTTGGCATTGTTTACTCCCCCTTTTTTCTCTGTTTTCAGGAAATAGACCGCTGACCGCCTGACTGCGTTTTCCGGTATTCCCTCCGGCTCCTGACCGTCCCCGCCGCTGTCGTCTTTTCCTACCTGATAAAGCGATTGATCGTCCGTATTGACATAATTCAGACTAATCATCCGCACGTCGCCGCCCTCGATCGGCTCATAATACAAAAGTTCCCGCAGTTCGTTTATTGTAATGATCCCCCGGTCATACAATGCGCCGCCGATCGTCATCCGCGTTTGAAGCGTGGCATATTGTAGGCGGTTCGCTGTGAATATGACCTTGTTTCCGAACCCTCGTTCCCGCTCCGACAATAATTTGAACGTGAATTCAAGTGATAACTGGATCGATATCGGTTCGATGACATTTTCATAAAACGAATTCCATTCCGCTTCGGTAAACGATGACGTCAGGATCTTTTCGTTCATGTTGTAGTACCGATACACGTTATCCCTTAAATACTGCGACTGAATCACGGGTATGTTCGGCGGCGTCTGCTTTACCTCATGGAATGACATGGAATTATCCAGTCCCGCGATCCCGCCGTCATTCGACGCCGACATATAGGCGTCCTGAAACTCTTTGACTTTCTTTTTCAGTTCCTCGTCGTCAATGAAATTGTTATATTGCAGATATCCTTTCAGGTTCGCCGAATTTCGGACTGCTGCCCGCAACGCTTCCCCTGTCGTGTCTATCAGTTCAAGCGTATTTTTCAACTGCCCGTCCGGGGCGGTTCCCATAAAACGCTTCTTGTCGAAACGGCTTTTGATGTGGATCACGTTCTGGTATGGCAGCGTATAATCTTTTTTGTCATAGTCCCACCGGAACCGGAATAAAAGGACGCCGTTTTCGTCCTCCCATATCCTCACGTTCGACGCCGTAATCGGGACGATCGACTGAACCCGCATAAAGTCCGGCGTGTAGAATATAACCGCGTATGCGTTGGAATGATACACCAGATCCGACGCCATTTTGTAAAGTGCGGAATATGTGTCCGTTTCCGGCGACCAACGAAGCGACAGGATCCGGGACAGATAATCGTTCCGGACAGACAGTCCGGCGTCTGTCCTCCTGACGATCTGCGGCTGCAATTTCCCCACGTTTGACGCGATCACGTTGGCGATCGCCCCGACGATATCGGAATCCGCCAGATTCCCGTTCGCCTGATAATCTCCCCGGACGGCGAAAAACGGCGCGAATTTCGCCCGGCGCAAGTTTAATAAATCCCGTATCAGTCCCACGTTTTCCGCCCTCCTTCCTGTGCGTCTTTCTGTCCTATCATGGACTATCATACAAAACGAAACCCCGACAGAATGACGAAATTTATTCGCCCTGCTGCCGGGATATCTGTTTCTATAATCATTTGCCCCTGTTTTCCAAAAGCCGCCCTATTTCGTTGTGATATTTTGCTTTGACTGTGAAGGCGTCGAACAGTGCGACCGCTCCGTCTATGTGTGACCGCCTGTCAATCTTAACAGGCTTCATTCTGGAATCGTTCATGTTGATATCAACGGCGACGTTTAACAGGTGCGACTGCAACAGTCCATTGTCCCCGGTTACGATCCGCCCGTCCTTCAAATTCCCCTCGAACTCTATCAGGATCGGCGTCAGGTTTGTTCCCTGATACACGTCGTCCATATGGAACCCTGCGTCTTTCATTTCCTGAACCAGATACTGCGCTGAATATCTGTCATATCCTACTTTCAGCGGCTTTATTTTATAAACCTTTACCAGATCGAAAAACCACTTGAAAACGTCGTGATAATCGACCGTATTTTCCCCGCTTATCGTCAAGAATCCTTGTTCCCGGAAAATATTATAGGCGACGCCCTCTTCGTCGATTGCGACCTCATAACGCTTTTGTGGCATGAAAAATTGTACCAGACAATAATTCACGCCGCCGCGCTCTATGACGACGCCCGCCGCCGTCAAATCCGTTGTCCTTGATAAGTCAATCCCACCGACGCAGTAACATCCCCAAAAATCACTAAGCGAGAGTGAAACCGCGATCCCCGCTTCGTCTTTCCTTGCCGCTTTTTCCACGTCCTGCATATCCAACCATGCGATCGCCGAATTCTGTTTGATGTTACAGAATTTTGTCAGGAATTCCGCCTTTTTCGACAGGCTCGAATGTGCGATCGCGATCTGTTCCTCGTAATACTGCCATAAAACGGACACGTCCAGATTTGGGTTTGATTTTTCGATTTCCTCCCGCGTGTCCCATTTTTCCACGTCGTCTATGATGAACAGGAACGGGAGAAGCCGCCGCTCTTTTTCTTTTCCGATCGACCGCCCTTTCAGAAATGCCGTCGCCCGGCGGATCAGTTCGTCATAGATCCCTTCGTTCTCATACCCCGCCGTCCCTGTTGACATGATAAGCGGCTGCGCCCTGCTGCCAGTCGCCGACGAAATAACTTCGTACTGTTTTAGTCCTGAATCCCCGCGCCACGCTTCGATCTCGTCATTCAGACAGAAATAGACGTTGAATCCGTCGGACTTTTTGGAATTGAACGCGATCTTTTTCACGGACGTGTTAAAGTCCTGAATGTATATGTCCGAACGCCGTTTCTTTGTGATTTTGTTCAGTTCGTCGTCCGCCTGGACGATCTGATAAAATGCGTCGAAACATAGTTCCGCTTGATCCAGTTTTGGCGCAAGGCAATATAATTTCGCTCCATATTCTCCGTCTATGTATGCCATGTATGCCATTATCGCCGCCGCTAATAGTGTTTTACCGTTTTTTCGGGCGACAATCAGCAGGACTTCCCGGAACATTCTGCAGTCCGGGCGATCCGGATCCATGATTCCGAATATCGCGGAAACGACGGCTTTCTGCCATAATTCCAACTTTAGCAGATCCGCGCGTCCCTCTGAATGATGACAAAAATTTTCAATGAACCGTATCGCCCTATCCGCTTTTTTCTTGTCAAAAAAATATTCCCCTGACCAGATCCCATTCGTCAGGATCCGGAAAATGTCGTGAATATATTCCCCTGCTGCCCTGACGCCCCCGACTTTTTCCCCGCGCTTAATTCGCCGGATCGCGTCGTAATACCGAAAAATATAATTGTCTTTTTCCGGCGTTCTGCTTTTTTTCGCTTCCGCCCTCATATCTTTCACCCTCTCTCTTTTTCTCTTAAATATTTTCCCTATCACATTTTTTCCTTTCACTCTTTTCCCTCTCTTTCTCTAACTGTCCCCGCGAAGCTGCATAACCCGTGAAACCTCTTTTTTCTGTTTCGGCGGTAACATATCGATCAACGCCTTCATGTTCGACGTGTAGGCGCGGGCGTATTTTTCGTATGTCTGGACTGCCGGGTTTTCTTTGACAAATTTCTGTGACGCGTTTTTCGTCGTCGTCTGCAGTCCGTGAAGGATCATGTCCGCCTTTGCCGCTTTCATAGCGACTTTCTGGAACGCGACTTCCTCGATGATACGTTCTATCAGTTTCATTTTGTCCGCGTCGTCGTCTTTGATAGACTTGAACATCCGCCGGATCGCGTTAAACTCTTTCTTGATGTTCGCTTCGGTCAATATTTCCGTATCGCCCGAAATAGTGGTCTTTTTTTCCGCCATTTATTGAAGTTCCTCCTAACCCCCCTATATGTGCGCGCAATGCAGCGTTTTTTGACAG
>OOIH01000883.1_pt1 | contig 35133 bp, 23 predicted proteins | sample 1691801 | NCBI WGS metagenome assembly OOIH01 (sample SAMEA1061690, study PRJEB22710) | metagenome
AACATCGTAGTTAGCAACATTAAACTTATTATTAAAAGCATAACTATTACTAAAGAATGCCCAAGTAAAACCAATTACAAAAACAAGAGAAAGAGCAATAATAATTATAATTTTCTTGTTTTTAAATTTCTTACATAAACTCTGAACCTTCTTCATACTATTCTCCTTCCCTCGTTTCTATTCTATATGGATTAGTTTTTGATCCATCTCCTACACAAACCATAGTATTAGCTTTGAGTGAAATCACTGGATGAACTCCATAATTATATGTATCTTCACAATCACCATATGGTTTAATATAGCTATCATCGTTTATAAAAGAACCAGCAGCTATTCCATAATTTTCTCTATTATAATTAAGTGGTGTCATGTTTGTATAAGCATTATAGTAACACCTGCTTACATATTCTGTTTCATTATAATTAATTAATTTTGTTTCTTGAAGTGTAAGTAATCCAATTGGATAAGTTAAGTCACCATTACCATTTTTTTCACTTACAGTAAAGCTATCTATCTTTCTTGGACAAGTTAAGTTATCTATTCCATTTATTCCATAAACTAACGAACTATAATTTTTATTATTTGGATCAAATCCTCCATAATTATAAATTGTTCGATCATTACAATAAATTGTATCTTCAATATAATCAGTAAAGTCTATCAAATTTTCTTTATACCAATCATCAACTACACTTTTAACATCTGAATCATCTAAATTAACATAATCTGAATTTATTTCTTCGTTTTTATATTTTATACCAGTTCCTATATCATCACCTGTTCCAAGGCTATTATTTAAAACATCCTGAATTAAATCTCCATTTGTAATTTCAATATAATATATAATGTCATTATAATCATCATATTTATAAATGTATTTAATATTATCACATGTTCCCTCTAAGTTAAGACATGTATATCGGTACGTTTTTATTTTTTCTTCATCTAAATCCATATCTGCAATTTTTATAGAATCTTGCAATATATATTTATCTCCATCCCATTTTACAGAATTACTGAAAGATACTATTTCTTTCGAAGAATACCTAAAATAATAATTTTTACTATATGTTTTATCTATTTTGTAAATTCTATCACAGGATGTGCTAATTAAATCAGAACACAAGTAATAATTATGGTATTCTGAATAATTGTTGTAATAATCTCTATAGCTAATTGTTTTAGAATTTTTTAAAACATATTTATCACTTACAATCTCAAAATATTCTGCTAATATTATTTTTTTATTAATGTCTTCATTATTTGATAATTTTATGCTGTACAAATAATCACCAGCCACAAATTCCACATAATAAACATCATCACAAATAGTTGAGTCACTTAAGCATGTGTAATAGCCAGTTAAATTCCCCCAATTATCATTCCAAGAATAGTTTGAAACTTCTCCTTCCAGTGTATATTTTCCTGAACTATCATCATAGCTAACAGATGATCCAAAAACATAACTAGACCATTTTAAATATACTTCTTTATATACATACATATTGTTAGAATATCTGTTAGCACTTCCATATTTATATTTTGAAGAGTTTGTTGAATTATACATATATCCATCGTCAAAAATCAAATTTATATTAAAAGGATTTAATCCAGAAGAATCTGAATTATAGAAAATGCCACTCGATTTAGTACATGATTGTATTAATGTCCCTCGTTTTTCCTCAATTGAGAAGATAACATTATCAGAACCACTGCTTGTCGAATAGTCTTTAGAGTATGTTACTTTAATAATTGTTGATGAATCAATAATTCCTAAATTTATCTTACCGTTTTTTGAACCGCTGAGTGTATCGCCAACTTGTTTTCCATCTTTGTAAAAAGTTGCTTTGTCATAGGTAATTTCTGAAGATATAGTGTAATTAATAACGTAGTTTCCCTTTTCTCTAACAGAAAGTTCCATACTGCTTGATTTAGAATCATCATGTAAAGTGCTTGTCCATTTATTAGTTAACTCATCATACATATACTCGTAAGATTCATCGTTTACTATATTTATATATTTATCTTTAGATATTGGAGAGCTTTCAGATTCTTCAACAGGTTCTCCTGAATACATTAATTTAACTCCATTTGTATCCGTTGTTCTTACTACTCTCCAGCACTTATCAGCAAATAAGACATTATTATTATTATCTTCTGTATCATAGTAATATATTTTAGAGGTCTTACTTGTTCCATCCATTGTTGTTGTCTTTGATTCATTGCTATTTTTTATAATACTCCATAAATTTTTACAGTCACCTGTTTCGCAATTTTGAACCTCATTAGAAACTCTTCCATTAGAATGATAGTAACTCTTTTTTTGGTATTCATTAGTGAATTCGACCGAAAGCTTATCTCCTAACTCTACTTCTATATTGCCACCATTAAATTTTATATCTCCAGTAACGCTTTTTAAAATATACTCTTGTGGAATTATTTCTTTAATATAATATGTATCAGATGGTTCTAAATATAGTACTTGATTTTCGTTATTTCTTAAATTTATCCAAGTGTCATATCCGTTTTTACTAGTAATATGAAATTGGAAATAATCGTTAGCATCATTAGAATTTGATACCTTTTTACTGATTTTTAATTCTGGCCATATGTCAAAAGAAGCTTTTGCTTTATATTCCTTCATTGTATCAAGCTCCGCTCCACTAGTCGATGAGCCACTAATTATTTGAACGATGTTTTCAATTGTTCCAACTTCATCTGTTACTTCATATTCAGCATATATCGTTACAGGCTTACTATACTCAACAACTGGAATAAGAATCAAATGATCAGTTTTTAAGATATATCCTTCTCCATCAATAAATCTTGCCTTTTCATTGAATTCTTTTACAGTAACGTTAATTAGATTCCCCACATTCATATCAACAGGATTACTTACGACTATTTTATATTTAACGATATCACCTTTTTTATAATAGTCTTGCTTATTTATAATATCCTTAGTTATTTTAGGATGAAAATATCCGTAAAATTTTCGCCATTCTCCATAGATTATTACATCTTCTTCTGGCATTACAAATTTATTTTCTTTATACCACCCCATGAATTTATATCCCCATGTATAACTATCATCTACTGGTATCAAATCAACCTCTTGATTAGGTTCATACCATTTTGTTTCTGGTAAATATTGTTCTGGATTTTCTGGTAGAGTTGTTCCTGTAAATTTATATTCTACTTTGTATTTTATTTTTTCAAAGCTTCCTACTATAACTACATTTCCTTCTGGCATTACAAAGTCATTATCTTTACTAACTTCTATACCTTCTGTTTCTAATGTCCAACCGGAGAACTTATAGCCATCAAATTTGTCTCCTGCTTTTGTACTATCAATTTGAACAATTTGATATGGATAGTACTCTTTCGCTGATGGAAGTTCGTATCCCGTAGGAATAGGACTTCCATCAGCGATTTTATAGATTACTTTATAAGGGTCAATCTTTTCAAAATGACCAACAAGTTCAACATCTCTAGCTGGCATTACAAATTTAGAACCAGTTTGAATTATAGGTGTTTCACCTTCTACTTGAACTAGTGTCCACCCACTAAATTTATATCCTTCTATATTAGGTTCCGAAGCAATACCGATAGTCGTATTTTCAGCATAGCAACCATTAAATTTTGATGGATCTGGAGCATTAGTTGGAACTTCTCCTTCGTACTTATAACTTACGTTATAAAGAATTGCTTCTGTTTTCCCCATCCAAGCGTGAACTGTATTAGATATAGCTAATTGTGAACCTTCTCTGGCAGTCGCTGTATTGAAGAAATCTCGTCTTTCTTCAATAATATCCTTAGTCTCAGGATCATCTATAGTTTCTGGAGTCATTGTTTTAATTCCTACAGTTAACTTACACCCTGCTTGTAAATATTTTACTCGAAACGATATGGTTCGAGTGTCTGCATTATAATGCAGACCATGATAATTTACTAGTGGGTCGTCTCCTTCTTCCATATCATCATAAACCGAACCTAAACAGGCTTTATTAGAATCAAGTTTGCTTACTGCACCAATACTACCATCTTCACTTGGACTTTCAACAAAGCCGATGAATGTTAAGCCTTCAGGTAGTTTATCTTCTACAAATATATAACCACTTTCAGTATTTATAGTAGTTGATGTATTTGTTATTATTGTCGAATCATTAGCATATCTATCTACACCTTCATATGATACATCTAAATAATATACTAATTCTGTATTTTGTTGAACTTCTACAGATTCTTCTGGGTCAAAAAGAACTGACTTCGTAAAATCAAATAATAAAAGAGAAGCAATGACTAATAATCCTATCAAAACAACTGCTAATATTTTACCGCATTTTATTTTATTTAATTTTTTCATATACTCCTCCTTCTTTCATGTACTTTCTCATAATAGATTACTCTTCTTCTGTAAAAATTACATATGGATGTTCTTCAGTCCCATCACCTTTAGTAAACTCTATATTAGGCACTAAAGATATAACTGGTCTTAACCCATATGAGCTTGAAGAAATTGATCCCATGTTAGAAGAATATCCCACATAAGACGTACCTGAATTTGTATAAGAAAATGGTGTCATAGTCCAATAATGGCTACTACTTGATACAGCTGATTTCGACAAGTATATTTCTGATAATGTTGCAAGTCCAACTGGATATTTTAGCTTTCCATTTCCTATTTCATTGCTAACTGTAAAGCTATCAACAGTGTTAGGACAAGTTAATCTAAGATAAGATAATTTACCACCGCTAAAATTAAAAGAACTTGTTATGCTTCCACCATTCGGATTAAATCCACCATCGCTAGAAGCACTTCTATCGTTGCAATAAATTGTATCTTCAATATATTTTTGATAATCTATCTTTGTTAAATCGCTAGAGCCATCATTCGTTAAATTATCTTTAAACCATGCTTCTACTTTAGTTTTCGCATTGGAATCTACTTTGTTAACATCGTCGTTATACAACATACTATTTAGCACATTGTTAATTTTTGTACCATTTTCTAGTTTTATATAATAAGCTTGTGCTGCCATGTTTCCTTGGCTTCTTCCACCAAAAACATAATTGATAGAGTTCGAACATGTTTTAGAAGTATCAAAGCATGTATAATGATAATTATTAAAATCTGTAATACTTGATGATGTAAACCAAAAAATAGTGCTTGGATTAACTAATTGATATGTTTTCGTTTGAGCATTATATGTAAAAGAATTAGCATATCTATAACCTCTAAAATACATTAAATTTGTATTTGATGTAGAATATATTTTTTTAATTGAACTACAATTAGTTGTACTTTTCATATCAGAGCAATAATAATAATTTCTATAATTACTAATACTTGATGAAGAAACTTCTTCTGGATTAACCAAAGTGTAAGTTCCACTAGAGTTTTCTGTATATGAAGAAGCAACCATTACACTTCCGCTTACTGAATCCATTCCTTTCAAGTCACTATATGTAGAAAAACTATACATCGTATCTGGATTATACATATATCCAACATAGGCAAGTGAATCTGTCATTCCATTTGTTGTTGTTACATTGTTATACTTTATTGTTCCTATATTATTACTTGCTACATCTTTACATGTTTCACCATTTGGTTCTCCATTATAAATAATCTTAACTCCACCAGTATCTGTTGTTCTCATTATTTTCCAACAAAATCCTGCAAATATTACATTGTTATCTGTTACGGCAGCTGTAGTAGTATTTTGACGGAAATAGTAATATATTTTATTGTTATTTGTACTAGAATCATTTTTTGTTAGAACACCTGAATTTCTGTCAGTATTGCTCTCTGCTAATTTTTCCATTTTCTTATACAAAGTCAATTTTTCATAAACAGTTCCATCCATACTCTTAGAGATATCTACTTTTGTCCATATACCTCTTAAAGTTACATCGTGTTGTGGCATAACAAACATATCATCATTTAAATGCTTAACATCGTATCCACCATCTTCTGGATTGATTGATTCTTTTTCGTCTAATTCCCAGCCTTTAAATTGATATCCACTACATTGAACATCTGGTGCGTCTGTTCTTTTTGTTACCGTTTCAAACGCATAATGTTTTTCATTAATTTTATCTTTTATATTACACTCTGATGGTGCATTAACATCGTAAATTACTAAATAAGGAGCTTTTAGTATAGGCGTTTTCTTACTTGGCGTTTCAACTTCTGGTTCCTCTGGTAATTTATGAGTAATATCTTCTCCTTCATTTGTAGGATACATTCCTTCTTTTGGATGACCATCCTCTGTAAATTTATCTGTTAAATGCAGGGTGATTTCCATGTGTGCATCTCTACCAGTTTTAAAACCATCTAAGTTCCATGTTATCTTTTGTGTTGGTTCATCTAGTTCAACTGTGCCAAAAGATACTTTTATATCGTCGACTGATTTTACATAAAAACGATCTAATTTAACATAATCAACTATTTCAAGTTTTTCATATTGTACTGGATAAATTGATGCATCAAACAAAACATTTTCCAAATTATCTACATCTGCATAGAATTGTTCATCTGATATTCTTTTTATCTCTTCTACAATATCTGTACCCATTTCATATTGAACACCGTTGATGCTCATGTAAGGATATTTTTGTTTTAAATATTCATATTCTGCTACTTCGTTTGGTGTATCTATATTAGGAAATCCATCTGTTAAGAATAGTGTAACTAATTTTCTACCAGTTTCCTCTTCATAATCTTTCATTACAGTATCTACTAATTCTAAACCAGCTTTATAGTTAGTAGAACCAGCTTCCTTAAGACCTTGTATTAAACCAATCAATTCATCTTTATTTTGTGTAAATGGAGAAATTATTTCAGCAGTATCAGTAAATGTAATAAATGCAACACGATTCTCTCCCCAAGAAAACAAATAATTAACTAATTCTATTGAATCTTCTTTAACTCTTTTTAATTTTTCTTTATCTGCCATACTGCCAGAAACGTCTAGTACAAAGATAACATCATATTTCTTTTCACTTGGTTTCATAACTGAATCAAAATCAAAAGTTACTTTAGCAGTAGTTAAGCCAGTCCACTCTGCGCTCTTATCAATATGCCAGCTACCTGGTTCACGTTCACTCCAGTCGTTTGAGTCTATTTCTACACTTCTAACTTCTTCTGTACCATATAAATCTATACTAAGTGTAATTGCAATTGCAACTCCAAATATTAATAAAGGAATTAATATAAATAAAGTTTTTTTAGTATTCTTTTCATTAAAAAAAGTATTAAAAATTTTTTTATAGTTAAATCTCTTCATATACTACACTTCTTTCTTTTACGAATTTATAAAATAAAAAAGTCAAAATAGTATAATAATTATTTAAATATAACAAATTTCTTAATACCGAATTCCGAAAAATAGTGTAAAAATACACACAAAAAATTACTATAAAAAATATCAAACTTACTATCACAAAGTCACTAGCTTTATGATGACTACTTTACTTTATGATTAAAATATATCATATTTATATAGGTAAATCAACAACCTTTATATTTTTTTATACCTCTTGTAGTAATACTCTAATTTTCAATTATTATAACAAAATAAAAGATGGAATTTCTTCCACCTCATTAAATCTGATAAAAATTAATTCTAGAGTTACAATTTTGTTCTGATAATAAAATATTTTTAAATTCTTCACCAGAAATTTCCAAATGGAATGTATGATGATAATCATCTGGACTATAGCAATCAAATTCTAAGATATTATTATCTTTATAATTATAATGTCCACTTATAATAGATTCCTTTATATATCTAAGCTTTGTCTTATTTATATTTGCTTCATGTCTATTCGTATCTTTCATTTCATCTAACTTAGCTCTTAAAACTTTAGTTTCTTTAACCAATTTATCCAAATATGCACAATTTCTTGTAAATCCTTGACTATTTTCTTCAATAAACTTTAGATTTTCTTTTGGCATACTTCTTGCTTCATCTAAATATTTATTTATACGACGATTTATTGAAATAACTTTTTTATTTAATGATGATAAATTTTTAAGAATAGATTTATACTCAGGTGTATCATAATCAATAATTGCTGGTTTTATATCGTCTAATTTTAGAATAGCATAATTAAAATGCTTATGTAAATTTTCTTCATCATATATATAATTTATGTAGAAAAGTGCAATTGATAAAGCATTTATAACATCATCTTTCCTATCTTTTAACTTAAATTGTTTACGCGCTTCAGTAATATTATAATTTGATTTATAGGCGCGTGATAAGCTTCTTAATATTTCGAATGTCTCAATTAATCTTCTTCTATTCATATTGGCTTGACTATTGTGACATTTAAATTTATCTTTAACAAATTCTTTTATTATCGAATCATTTTCTTCTTCATTTATTAGCTTTTCTAAACTTATTTTATCTTCTTTACTAAATGTTACAACTTTCTTATTAACAGATAAAGTATATTTATTCTTTTCTAATTCACTATTAATTTCTTGTAATTGCTTAAAATCATAATCAGTTATAACTGATAATTTATCTATCAAATATTTTACATCTTGATAAGTTAATTTCTTACCATCTTTTCTTTTAGCACTATATTCATATTTTTTTATACCTTTAATAAATTTATTAATATCTTTATCTTCTACATTTGGGATAGAAATCGTATTAAAATAATATGTTAGGCCATCATTAGAAAGATTTACATTATTATTTAAAGATGTGATTAGAAAAGAAGCAAATTCTACTGTCCAATTAGCATCAATAATTAAACCATTGTCAAATTTAATAGTATTGTTAAAGTTATAACAATATTCTCCTCTTGCTAAAGCTTTTTTAATGTAATTTATTAAAGCTTCTTCTGATTTAATTGTTGGAACTTGTTTTTTAAAGAATTCAAAACCTTTTACTTTTTTCATATAATAAGATAATTCTTTTTTATCTAATTTATCAAATTCTACTTTAGTTATTGTTTCTTTATTACTCATTAATTGTAATGATGTATATAATAAATCTAGTGATAAATAGTCAAAATCATTAACAAATTTCATATTTTGACTTTTGTTGTTTGTTATTTTTTCAACATAAATACTAAGTAGTTCATTTGATTTGCTCATATGTACAAAAGTATTTAATTTTGAAATATTATCTAATAATGTATTACATGCCATGTTTTTCTCTCCCTTGTTATTCTTTTTACTCTTAATTTATTATAGCATAAAGGTTATGTTATTTTCTATATCTTTCTCTGTTAAGATACTTATATTTTGTTTTTTTAATAATTCAGCTGTTATTCCATCCCCTTTTATCAAATTTCCTTTAAATGTTCCATCGTATATATAATTTGATCCACAAGATGGACTTTTTGATTTTAAGATTGCTTTTTTACATCCAAGTTTTTCAGCTAATTTAAGTGTCTCAAGTGCACCTCTTTTAAAGTTTTCTGTAACGTCAAGATTATCATTACTAATGACTTTATCATTTAGGCGTTCTGATGGATTTCTTGGGGTTGTTAATCCTCCCATTATCTCTGGACAAATTGGAATAATATCTTTATCACGTAAGTATTCTAAAACAGCCTTATTTTCGTTATTTGAACCATTATATTTACAGTTTACTCCAAGTAAACATGCACTGACTAAAATTCTCTCTTTCATTTTTACCCTCACCATATAATTTTAACATATTTTTTGGTAAATTATAACTCTTGATATTCATAAATATAATGATATACTTGAGGTGTTAGGAGTGCTTAACATATGAGAGATAAAAAGATTAAAGAAATTGAGGATATTCTTAGCAAAGCTTTGCCTTTGTTGAGTGAGTCTGACTATCTTAATCTCATTGATAGCAATGATAACCTAAGACTTTATGATGAGATATCAGGTAAGGTTGAAAATAATGAATATCCAGAAAATTATTTAAATAGAATAAGTGATGATGACTTAGATAAAATAATTAACTATTTAAAAGAAGCAACTATCTTATAAATGTGTTGCTTCTTTTTATATTTTTATTTCTTTTTTTATTATTTTTACAATTATTCTAAATAAAAGATAGAATAATAAAATCCATATTACTATTGAAAGTGCTACAAATGTATATTTTTCTTTGTATATACAATAGATAATATCTAATAGCATTATAGAAAATAATAGAGTTAAGAATATTCCTATTAAGGTGTATTTACATAATCTATTTGTTCCTTCAATTCTTTTATCTATGAAGTCGAGAACTTCATCGTTCCCATTTTGACCAAAAATCATTGATACTAAAGTTAATATTAGTTTTATGATATTTGTAAGAGTTAATGTACAAAACATAAATAATAAAGGTATTATAGCAAAAAGATAATAGTAATTTACTACTACTAGCATACGATAAATTAAGAAAGCTAAAGCAACATATATTACAATACTAATAATATATGAGGTTATGTTTAATAGTTTATCTCTTTTTACCATATTTTCACCTTATTCTTTTTATTCTATGATTTTATTATAACATATTTTTTATAAATGTTTTATTAAAGATTCATATAATAAATCAACTATATGGTTTGATGGCTCTAAATCGTATTTTTTCATTAATTCGTCAATTATATTGTCATTATATTTAGTATCTAAATAATTAAAAATTGATTCTTTTGAATTGTCTATTGTTTCTAAAAAGTTTTCAGTATATACATTATCAATGATTAGTAAGGGAAGATCTTCAATCCATTCTTTGAAGCTTTCTAGAATTTCTTTTGTGCTATCTTTATATGTAAATAATGGTTTGTCATAGCTTACCATTTCTTTGAAGTCATTTAAAGCTATTAAGTCTTCTCTTAAGCGATAGTCAAATCTATCTACTAGATTTAATCCATTGAGTTTTAGTGCTGATAATTGAATTATATCTCCTTTTTTAGGATTAATTGCTGTAGGAATAATTTCTAATATTATATATTTTTCTTTTAATAGTTCCATTTAGTTTCACTTCTTTCTTTTTGTAAAGCTATTATAACATTTTTGCAAGATAAAAGACACTCTTTTTGAGTGCCCTGTAGTATGTAGTTTCCTACGAAATAAATTTTTATTTTTAAAGAAGTAATTTGCATAATTCGAAAGTTTTTGAGTACACAGAATCAATTCATACTTTGCTTTCGAATTATGCTTTTTGAGTAGTTTATAGTATGAATCAATTTATCAAAAAAATATTAAAGTTTCCTAGTGCGTTACGCTAGGATTTTTATAGAGTAATCCTCTATTTTTTAAATTGTTATAAAATTTTAGTAAAATGATTACGTAATCTTACGTAACAAATTTTGTAGTTTTCTATTTTTAGGTGATGATAGAAATCTACCTTAGTTTATTTTGTTTTCTAAATATTATTTTAGTTTGGATTTTACCATGTTCCAGTCCATATTGCATCTGCAGTATTTATGGAATCATAATAGCTATAATTACTAACTAATTTTATACCGCCAGTATCAACACTGAAATCCTTAGCAGCACTATAACTTATTGTTTTTTGAGCATGAGAGTAATCTGCTGCTGCTATTTGTTCTATTATAGTTGAACTAGAATTCGTTTTCTCAACTAATATAGAAATACTTTGCGATAATGATTTTAAGGAACCTGATGGCAATTGGAACATTGCTCCATAACCATTTTTTCCTTGGTAAGAATAATGACCAACATTTTGAGAATAACAATTACCATCGGTATTACAATACGACTGATTAAAGTTTATACCACCAGCTATTTTTACACTGCCATAGAAACCTATTCCTATGATATCGTAGCTTCTTGTTGCTGGCATATTACGCCACTCTAAATTGGCACCATATTTATAATAGTAATTACTATATTTACTAATAGATGAAGTTAATTTTTTGTAATCTGTTATAACAGTGGAAGCATGTGGGCTTATACCATCTTCTATTGGTGCATTCATATACTCTTCTTTACTAATCTCTGTTGTTAATGATGATAACTCACCCATTCCGGCAGCAGTCATTATTTCAGAATTATTTAATATAGTAACTGTTTTATAATACTTCGTAGTTTCAGCAACAACTTCATTAACACTATCATCCATTTCAATTATTGCTTCCGCTTTAACCGTTGCCATGCAAGTGATAAATAATATTATAAATGCTAATACATTATTTTGAATTTTCACTTTTTACCTCCTTTCTACCTTCCAATGGTATCATAAAAATTCGGATTTTGGCGATAGAGCTATGCTCTAATTACTAGAGTTAAACTATATTTACCTTAAATTAAGCGAACTTTTCCTTAAGATTTACTTCTATTTCAAAACTATTTAAAGGTTCTTTATCATTTAAACATTCTATTTTAATAATAGTATTAGGAAAATTATGGTTAAAATTAAATAAGTTATATTCATTTATTTGATTTTCTATTCCATATTTTTGAGCATCTTGAATAATCTCGTTAAGTTCTCTTAATTTTTTATCTTCATAGTCAGTCGTTATGCTATAAATACTTTTGCCATCGATTTCCAATATTATTCTTACATTATTTGCATACATTATATCATCTGTACCACGACTTATACCTTGATAGGTTATTTTATTAATATTCACTATATTTTCATCTTTATTAAAAATTACATATCCATTAATTGTATAATTTTCATCTTCACTTATCAATTCAAACACTCTAACTGTGTCATCTTCAGTTTTATTCTTTTTAGATAAGTTTCTTACGGAGTTTATTACTAAGGGTAAACAACATAAAGAGATAAGTAATATTAAACATAATATACATGTAAGATATTTTAAATTTCTAAAACAAATCTTTCTTATATTATTTTGCTTTTCTAATTCACGTTCTTCTTCACTAGGTTCCTGACAGTTTAATAAATTCATAACACTAATATCTAATGCTTTACTTAATGGTTCTAACATCGAAATATCTGGTAAATTATTACCGCATTCCCATTTACTAACTGCACCATTACTTACACCTAGCTTTTCTCCTAAATCTTTCTGTGTCCAGTTCTTGTCTTTTCTTAACTTTTCAATAAACTTTCCTAATTTCTCTTGATCCATAATTACTCATCTCTTTCTTTTCTACAATTTAAACATATAAAAAGTACTCTTTATATGCGAGTACTTAGTATATTCTTACTACTTCTACTATATCATCTTCTGTATCATAATATCCTATTTTAAGGGTATCCCCAACATTAACAAAAGGAAGACGATCACTTAAAGAAATAGATAATTTATAATTTTTGTTTTTTGAAGTTATATAATAATTAGTATAGCCGTTAATAATAGCTGTATTAATCTTTTCTACTTTAATATCTTCGACAACTAATTCATCATCTTGTATTTCTTTTTTAGTACTTTCTAAATAGTTATCTTTTGCCACTATTATCCCTTTAGATGAATCTGTAACGACAACTTTTTGATAGTCTTTGACATCAACAAATCCATACATTTTAACTAAGCCACTTGAATCTTTTAGACTTACTAGATATGTAGGTTTACCATTTAGATTTATTAATAATGGGAAAGTTGATTTATATCCCATATCTTGTACTTGACCTTCAGCACTATTCATAGCACTATATTCTTCTGCTCCCGGAACATTATAATACGTAGTTTCCCCAGTACGCATATTAGTTAATATAAAACCTAAATTAGATTCATCACTTACAACACTAGTAATTCCCGTATATAAATAAATATCATCATGCATGGCTAAATAATTATAGCCATCTGTTGTATTAACAACATTTTTTTGACCAAATATACTATTAAGGTAACCATTTTTATAAGTACCCCAATCATCTACTTGTTCTATTACTAAACTAGCTGAATAGGCAATATCTACCCAGTTAGGTATTTCATCGTTATTATATTTTTCTGATTCGCCTGTTATTGGGTCAAATATTATGACACCACTAACCTTAGCTTTTAATCCTACTGCAGTATACTTTAATGTAGTTATAATGTAATATGGATTACCTTCATTATCAATTTCAAAAGAGATGTCTCCAAAATTAGTTGTTGGATAATCAAATCTTAGTTTTCTCTCAAGGCGTTCATTAAATAAAGCGCTAGAAGAATATTTCATTCCCTTATCTAATCTAACTAAATTGGATTCCCCTGATACACTATCAACAGTAATGTAACCAACTATGCCGCTTTTACGGTTAGTAAGCCATTTAATACTATCTGCATATTCTAAAGGTGTAACTCTTAAGATTGAATTATTATAATTTATTTGAGTATATAAATCTGATACTCTATATTGACTAACTAATTCACTCATTTGACCCATTACTCTATCGCCTAGAACACGTGAAGAAGCCTTGTCTAATAAAGGTAATTGGTTAAAATTAACTTCTTCAATATCTTCAGAAAAGTTACCATTTTCATTAACAGTAATTCTTGTTTGATAACTCTTAGCATTAAAAATTGGTGAACAGATAAAATTAACAATCATGATAATTATAAAACCTGCAAAAATGCCTGTTATAGCAAATGATAAGGTTTTAGGCATTTCATAACTTATTAATTTCCCATTTTTAAATATCGCATTTTTATTATATTGAGCAGTACTATCTAGTATGGCATAAACCAAAATTATAAAAGCCAGATAGAAATAAAAGCCTATGTTATTAAGATTAATTGCTGGTAATGTTAAGTAGTATGTGATTGCAGCAATTACAATTGTTGTTATAATATTTATTATTCGTTTCATATATAGTTTCTCACTTTCTTTTTTTATTTTATCATACTTTCTATTTATAGTGTATTTTTGTTTGAACTTTAATTTTTCTTGTATTATATCCAGCTTTATAAGCACATGTATTTAAATATTCTGAATCTAGGTTTTGTAATTCTGGTATACTTCTTAAGGCATTTTCTAATTCTTGCCAACTATAATTAATATAATCAGGATTTTCTTCAATAACATTCATAATAATTCGACCAATTCGTTTCATTTCTAATCTGTCTTTAGCATCTCTCATTAAATCTTTATTTAAATTATATAATTCATTTAATGCAATTATATTTTGAAAAGTAGTATAACTTAAATATAAAGAATATAAATCTAATTTTTCAATACTTATTCTTTGGTTATTAATTATTATCTCATTAGATTTAATATATTTTATTATATCGATTATATTCATAGTAAATATTTTTTCTTGTAAAGTAATAATTAGATAGTCCATTAATTCATTATAAGATATCATATTACCTTGGTTAGTATAACATATAAAGTATTTATTTACATATTTATTTTTAGATAATAGATTATATAAATCTGATAGTTCTTCTACACTCGTTATATTATATGCCTTGTTTCCAATAATTATAAGGATATCTAATAAATCATTATTTATATCTGATTTTAGAAAACGGCATTGTGAATTTAGTGTGGCTATCTTTTGTAATAAGGTATTTATATCAGGGTCTTCTATAACATGTTCAATATTTATAGGAATTGTTAACATTTGACGAAGTTCTTCTAATTTATTTTTATCTTGATAATATTTGAAATTTTGAACATAAAAATGCTTTAAATATAGTAGACGATGACGACCATTACTTATAATGTATCTGTCTTTAATTTTCCTTACAGAAATATCATTTCCTCTTTTTATTCTAGCTAGATTTTCTTGAAATCTTTGGGATATTTTTTCTCTTGAATTGTTACTATCTAAACGACCATAAATTAAATCTATATCATAATCAATATCTCCAGTTAAATTATAATTAAAATACTCAAACTCGTCTGTAATAGCCATTTTTTCATATCGAGAATATGTGATATAAAATGAGGGTTCTTCGTAAGGTGATTGTTCTGTAAATGGTTCTCCAGTTTTGATGTCGATTTTGCTACCTGTTGCAATCTTTTTGTTTTTGGCACATATGTTTAGCAAAGTATATCTACTTGGTATCTTTATGAAAGATAACAATCTTGGTTTTATTGATTTTGGAAGAGTATTATCCAAAGTAGATTTAGGTAATAAGTTTAATAAAATATCCTGTCCTATAAATGATGATATACATTTTTCTCCTATAATAGTACCTGATTGAGAAGATATAGTATGTAAATTTCCTAAACGTTCTTTAAAAACGCTTTGATAATACGATGTTTCTGAATTACCAACTATTACTGGTTGTTCTTTATTGTTTGGTTGTTTTAATATACCTTTGAATAATATTTGTGGTGATGAAGCTCCATATTCTAGTGCTTCTTTTATAGTAGTAAAAAATGTTAATTCACTATTTTCAGATATTGGATAAAATGATAACTCACTTTCTAAAAATTCCATATTTTGTTCTAAATTTAAAGACAATATTTTAAAAATATCAAAAACGGGTTTAATTCCAGATGATTTTAATGATTGATAATAAAAACTATTTGTTGGATAAATGTAGAAGTCAATTTCTGCTGGAGAACTATTATTTATTTTTTTAAATAGTTCTGATAAGCTATTATATAAAGTTCTATCATTTGTAGTTAGATAGTATGTTATGATTTTGCTTATATTTTCAAAGACTCGATTGATATCATTATTTGAAAAAGCACATAGTTCGCTATAAAAATCTTTTTTATTTAGAATGGTATTAATAGTTTTAATTTGTTCGAGGTGGTTTGGATTCATAATATTTCCTTTCCTATTTTAAAAGAAAAAAGTATGAATACTCATACTTTTATTCACAGATTTTTTTTACATAATCATATAATGAAGTATTATATTCGAATATTGCACTTATGTCATTTCTATATACATAGTTTTCTTCTTCTGCATCAAAAGCAATATATGTACCTGCTGCAATAATTTTATAGTTTCCATTTATTTGACGCCCAAGAACTTTTTTATCTTCTGGAAGTTTTTGAATTTTTTTAAATTCTTTATTAATTGTAACTAAGTCATCTGTAGTTATTTTACAAGCACGATATTCATGTTCATCTTCTGTTCCTTCGATATCATATAATTTGTATACTTTTATATCTAATGTTTTAGTATTATTTTTATTTGAAGATGTTATGATGAAAGCTAGTATGCAAACTGTTATCATAATTATTCCTACAACGATGGCTATTTTTATTTCTTTATTTTCTTCTTTCATAAATATTACACTCCTATTGATTTTAGTATAACATATTTTTTTTAGAAAAAATACTCATCATTAAAACTAGTTTTATTTTCAAAAAAAGAAAGATTATTTTTAGTAATCTTTCTAATATTATTAGTCTATTGGTTCTCCACAGCTTGGACAAATACTAGAATCTTCAGTTAACATTATTCCGCAATTATTACAGAATTTTGTTATTGTTGGCTCTGAAATGTATGTACCAATTTCTTCTTTTGCTTCAACTGTAACAGGTCCTGTTGGAATGTTATTCTCTTTTATATTACCAAAATTAATAAATGGTTTAAAATTAAATTCAGGAACAGTTTCTTTATTGAATGTGAAATCTTCTTGCTCAGAATTTTTTTCATTAATATCTATTTCTGTATTTATTATATCTTCTTTTGGCTCTGATTCATCAGCATAAATACTGAAATCAATTACTGGAAGCTCTGGTTCTTCTGTATTACTTGATAAGAAAGTAACTTCTTCATTTTCTTTTTCATCGATATATGGATTGTTTTCTTCAGTTTCTTCTACTTCTTTTGACTCTTCATTTTCTAGTTCAAACCCTAGTTTAACATCTTCTTCTTCAATTATTGGCTTAATTTCAGTTTCAGGAGATTGTTCTTGAGTTTCCTCTTTTTCTTCATTTGAAGATTCAATTTTGTTTATTATCTCGTCTGTCAATAAAGGTAGAATTATTGTTTCATCTTCTTCGATTATTGGTCTCTTTTCTTCAGTTTCTTCCTCTTCATTATTCTCTACTTCATCAGAATTATCAGCCACTTTTTCATCACCATAATAATTTGTTGCTATAGTTATTTCTTCTGATGATGAGGATTCAGTAATATCATTATTTTCATCTTGATCAGTTGATTCTGAGAAAATCGGTAATTCTATATCCTCTTCGATAATAGGTGTGATATCCTCGACTGGGCTAATGTCTTCTTGTGATGTTATTTCTTCTGTTGATTCTTCATCTTTAGTTAGGCTGTTATCGATATTGTAATCTTCTTCTGTTTGCTCATTACTATATTCGTCTTGATAATCTTCATTGATTGTTGGGATAAGTTCGATTATTCCGTCTGATGTATCTTCACTAACTTCTTCTGATGAGACAGAAGATTCTTCTTCATTATTTTCTGATTCCTCATCTTCAAGAACAGCACTTAGAATTAATTCGTTTGTTCTCTCTAATAATGAAAGATTACTATTATCTTCTTCGTTTGGTTCTTCAACAACAACTGGTTCTTCTTGATTATCAAATGAATTTTCTACATTTTCTTGAATTTCGTTATTTAGTTCTGGAATAACTATTTCATTATTAACAATATCTTCGATTGGAGCTTCTGCTACTTGCTCAACATTTTCTATTTCAACGGATGGAATTTCATAATTGTCTTCGTTTTGAGCTATTTCTTCTGATACGATTTCTCCATCTTCTGGATTTTCTATTACTTGTTCATTTGTTAATTCATATACAGGTTCTTCCGTTGCAGATTCTTCTACTTCTTCATTCATTTGAGCTGTTTCTAATTGACTTTGTTCTATTTCTGGTGGTAGATAATTTTCAGCTACTGTTATGTCTTGTATTTCTTCTGATTCCACAGGGATATCTTCAACTGGCTGTTCTCCATATATATTATTTTCTTCAACAATAGGTTGTTCCACAACTTCTAAATCTTGTGGTATAACTTCTTCGTAAACAACGTTTTCTTCTGGAACTTCTTCGTATACAACTGGTTGCTCTTCTATTGTTACATCTTGTTCTACTGGATTCATTTCTGTTGGTACTTCAGTGTAATCAATGTTTTCTGCTGATACTTCTTCATATACAGCTGGTTGTTCTACTTCTGCAGGAGCTTCTTCTACTACATTAACGATTTCATTTTCGTTTGGTTGAACTTCATCAGTTTGATCTGAAGACATTTCATATTCTTGATTAGCTTCTTGATACTCTACTGTTGGAATTGTGTCGTCAATAGTTACTACTTGTTCTTCTGGTTGTTGAACTGCCGCAGTTTCTGTTTCAATCGGAGTCATCTCTACTGGCTCTTCATTGTAAGAAACAGATTCTTCTGGAACTTCTTCGTATATAACTGGTTGATTTTCTATTGTTACATCTTGTTCTAATTGAGGCATTTCTGTTGATTCTTCAGTATAAACAACGTTTTCTACTGGTACTTCTTCATATACAACTTGCTGTTCCACTTCTACAGGAACTTCTTCTACTACATTAACGATTTCTTCTTCGTACGGTTGAGCTTCAATAGATTGAACTTGAGCTGTTTCATATTCTTGATTAACTTCTTGATACTCTACTGTTGGAAGCGATTCATCAGTAGTTACCACTTGTTCTTCTGATTGTTGAATTGCTTCATCTGCTATTGGCATTGGAGCAAATTCCTCTTGTGGTTGTTCTATGATTTCTTGAACTTCCATTGCTGGTTGTTCAACATAAGTGATTGTTTCTTCTGCTACTGGTTCAATAACATTTTCTACAACATTTTGAATTTCAGATTGAATTACTTCTTGATTCATAACTTCAGTTGGTACATTCTGTATAGGTTCAACAACATTTTCAGCTACTGCAGGGACTTCTTCTACTTGTTCTGCAGTAGCTACAGAATCGCTTACTAAAGCAGTTATTTCGTCATATGTAGAATCTCCACCTTCAAATACTGCTGAAGGGTCTACTGTGATAATTTCTTGATTTTGAGAAACGCTATTAGGGTTATCTATTACTGCTGCTGTTTCTGTTATATTAGGTAAATTTTCTTGCACACCTACTGGTTGTGATTCAGGCATAATTAAATCACTTGGTGAAGCATTAAAAATATTATCAAAGCTTGGTGGTTGTTCACCAGCAACTGTTTCTTCAACTGGAGCGACTTGTTCAAAAAAAGGATTATTTTCAATACTAACTTCAGCCGCTACTGTTTGATTTGGAACGACTTCCTCTGTAACAATAGGTTGTTCAGTAACTACTGGGGCAACTGCCTCTTCTACATTTTTTTCCTTCTTTTTAAATTTGTCAAATAGACTCATTAAAATCACATCCAATCTACTTATAAACCCCTATCCTATTATCAATTATAACATAAAAAGAAGAAGTTTAAATATTTTTTTGATTAAAGAGAAGATTTTTTGAATTTATGATAAAAACTTGTTTTATTAGATATTTAAATATATAATATCTAGTACATATTTGAAGTTGTTACATAATTATTAGTTATGAGTTATTGAGGTGATTTGCAATGAATATAAATACAGAATTTTATAAGACTTTTTATTGTGTTGCTAAAAATGGTAGTATTACTAAAGCAGCTAATGAATTAATGATTACCCAACCTGGGGTAAGCAAAGCTATTAAATCTTTGGAAGATCAAATAGGATGTTCTTTGTTTATAAGAACTAAAAGTGGTGTTATTTTAACTGATGAAGGCAAAATATTTTATGAACAAATAAAACAAGCTATGGAGCATATTGAAAATGCCGAGAAGAAAATAAAAGAGATTATTAATTTAGATTACGGATTTTTAAGTATTGGTGTTAGTAATACTTTGGTGAAGAAGTTTTTATTACCATACATAGAGGAATTCCATAATCTATACCCAAAGATTAAGATAAAGATAAATACTGGCATTACTCCTGATTTAGTTAATAAGGTAAAGAATGGATTAATTGATTTCATTATTTATAATGCACCAGCTGCTATTCCTTCTGATTTCACGCAATTAAAGTTGAAAGATGTACATGATTGCTTTGTTGCTAATAGTTCTTTTAGTGAATTAAAGGACAAAGTTATTCCTCTAGAAGAATTGAATAATTATCCATTAGTGTTAATGTCTAAGGGGTCAAATACAAGATGCTATTTAGATGATTTGTGTGCTAAAATTGGAGTTAATCTAATTCCAGAAATTGAGCTGACTAGTTATTCATTGGTAACCGAATTTGCAAAAATTGGAATGGGAATTGGTGAAGTAACAAGAGAATATTTTGATGAAGAGTTAGAAAACTATGACTTAATAGAAATAAAAACGAAACCTGACTTAGGTACTAGATCGATAGATATAGCTTATTTAACAGATAAAAGATTTAGTCGTAGTGCTGAAAAGTTTGTAGAATTATTAAAAAAGAATACTTTGGATTAAAAAGAATAATCTATATTTATGTAGTTGATAAAAAAGAAATATAAAGCTATAATATATTTATGAAAGCAGTTCATCTTAATAAAAAAGATGATACATTTGAAGAGATGGCTTTCTTAGTTGTTGATTCTTTGATTAGAAAACTAATCAAAGATTTTTTTATCTTGTTAACAACAGGATAAAAATCACACTAAGAAGTGCAAATATTATGATTTTATCGATTATTTCACGTTTTCTCATAATATCACCTCCTCTTCAAATTGATTATTTCAACCAATCCCCCTGAAGAAGAAAGCCACTTGCATCAAAATGTATCGAATCGTATAGTAACATATTATAAATAGCTTGTAAAATCGATCAGCTATTCATTTTTTTAGACAAATTTTATTTTTTTGTAATCTTTTCGAAGCAAAATATTTATTTTAAATTTTTAATATTTAAAAAATCATCTTTAAAGATCTACTATAATTATAAAATAAAATTTTGAACACTTTTTTTATTTAAATCAACAAATTCAAAAAAAAGAAAAATATATCATATATAGTTGTCAAAGTATAAATATAAAGTTATAATGTACTTATGAAAGCAACTTCATCTTAATAAAAAAGGTGATACATTTGAAGAAATGGCTTTCTTAGTTTTGGGAGCCTTTGATTAGTTCTCTAATCAAAGGCTTTTTTTATCTTGTTAACAACAAAATAAAAATCACACTAAGAAGTGCAAATATTATGATATTATCGATTATTTCTCGTTTTCTCATAATATCACCTCCTCTTCAAATTGATTATTTCAACCAATCCCCCTGAAGAAGAAAGCCACCTGCATCAAAATGTATCGAATCGTATAGTAACATATTATAAATAGCTTGTAAAATCACATATCTACTATTTTTTTGAATAAAAATTGTTTTTACAAAATTGGTTCTAAGCAAAAAATACTTTTTATATTTTTAATCTTTTTAATTAAGAATTTCAATTGATAATTAATTTTAAAAATGCTTCTTTAGAGTATTCTTTTTAAAAGTTATCACGAATAAAAAAAATTATTAGAGGTGATCTAATAATTTTTCTTTTTAAGGATAATATTTAACCAATGCTTTCTTATTTGAGATGATAGAAGCCCATTAGTTTGGTAAGTTTCTACTACTTCAAGTTCGGGAATCTCGCTAATTAACTCTCCAAAAGATTCTTCTGTCATATCTAGAAAATATCTTTCATTTCTTATCCCTTCGAAGTTACCATATTTAAAACTTGTATAAATATATCCATTATCTTTTAATGCAGAAGATAAATTCTTTAAAATCGGTATTAGTTTTTCTTTAGGAAGATGAAGAAGTGAGGCACAAGCCCAAATGCCATCATAAGTATTTACTTCATTAAAATCTTCGAAGAACATTTCTTTTACCTCAATGTTACATAACTTTCTAGTTATCTCACACATTTCTTTTGATCCATCTAAAGCTACTACTTCATAATCATGCTCTTTAAAGAACATACTGTCTCTTCCAGAACCACAACCAAAATCTAGAATTTTACCATTCGGTTTTACTCTATTTATAAAAGGTTTATAGACTTCATCAAAACCTTTTATTTCATTTCTTTCTTCTTTATAACGTGTAGCTTCTCTATTATAAAAATCTATTACAGCTTTTCTATAAGAATTCATATTATTTAACTGGTTCAATTTTAGTTTTTCCACCCATGTATGGTTGTAATACTTTAGGGATTAATACTGAACCATCTTCTTGATAATTATTTTCTAGTAAAGCGATTAGCCCACGAGGAGTTGCTACTACTGTATTCCCCGTTGTGGGCATAAGCACCCAATTGCGATTGAAGTTCTTCCATTCGTTCATTGGATTCACATCCTTTATTTTTATTTTGTGAAGGCACTTTTTTGATTGGTAATGTGTCAGTTAATTCATCTCCAGTTTTAAGGACAAATCTAATTTCATATGGATCTATTGAACCATCATTATTTCTCCTACCTATTATAATCTTATCAATAATACTTTCAAACACATCAGCATCAAATTCTTTTAATGTAGCATTCTTTTGAAAAATAGTTTTAAACTTATCTATCCTATCTTTAACTTTATCTCTATGTAATATATAATCTCTAATTTTCTTTGCTTCATTTTCCAATAGTTCGATTTTTTTATTTATTCTTGCACTTTTTTCTTCAAATACTTCATTATCAATTACTTTCGCAAGTCTTACATCTAGCAATTCCATTAATTGCTCTCTATATGACTTAATATCATCTTCTAATTTTTTAAGTTCTTTAGAATAATCGTCATTTTCAAAAGTTTCTTCGATTGTTATCAAAAGTTTTTCAATTACCTCTTTATTATACTTACATAATACAGAGTACATATTTACAAATACTTCTTCAATATAAGACTCTTTTATATTACCATAACTTTGACAAGACAAATGGTCAGTATTATAAGTCTTACAAGCCCAAGCAACTCTACGAGGATCGCCTTCTTTATGACCTTTCCAAGACCTTCTAATATAATTTTCTCCACATAATCCACAAATAATTTTGCTACTAAATGGATAAACTTGACTAAATTTGTCTGGGTTACCATCTGCAGTATATTTACCTGAACGCTTATCTGCGATTTCTTGACATATATTCCATGTTTCCCTATCAATTACACCTTGATGATGATTTTCAGTATAATACATATCAAACTCTCCCTTATTCTTTTTCTTTTTAGAATTTATAGGATTATCAGTATATGTCTTACCTGTTAATAAATCTCCAACATATTTTTCGTTTCTAATCATTCTAAATATAACTGTTCCAGACCATTTCTTTCCTGTTGGACTAGGAATATTTTGATTATTCAATTCTCTTGCTATTCTTGAAGAACCTACTCCTACCTTATATCTATCAAAGATATATCTTACAATAAATGCTTCTTTAGGATTTTCTACTAGGTTTTCCAACTTTTCATCATATGTAAATCCATATGGAGCATAATGACCTACAAGTTCGCCTCTTTTCATTTTCATACGAACTCCTGCTTTAACATTTTCTGATATAGATTCACTTTCTGCTTGAGCAAAAGCACTATATAATGTTAAAAACATTTCACTTGTCATTTGTAATGTATGAATATTTTCTTTTTCAAAATATACATCTACATTATGTTCTCTTAATTGTCTTACATAATTTAAAGTATCAACTGTATTTCTAGCAAATCTTGATATTGATTTAGCAATAATCATATCAATTTTTCCTGCTAAAGCATCTTCAATCATTCTATTGAAATCAGTTCTTTTAGCAGTTTTTGTTCCTGATAATCCCTCATCAGCATAAATATCTACAAATTCCCAATCATCATGTTCTTCAATTAAATTTTTATAATGTATCTTTTGAGATTTATAACTAGTTTGTTGTTCTTCGCTGTCAGTACTTACTCTACAATAAGCACAAACTCTTAAAATAATTTTTTTGATGCCATTTGTGATCTTACTAATTCTTGATTGATTAGCGGTTATAACCTTGACACTCGCCAATTTAACTCCTTTCACATGGTCGAGTTAAGTTTATAATACCTTCATCTCACACCATCAATTATAGCATATTTTTGTTCTTTTTTCTATGTTTTGAGTGGAAAATGTTCTCTTTTAATTACATCTTTTAATTTATAAAATTCTTTTTCAGTTATTTCTCCTTTTATTAAAAGCAATTTAATTAAAGACAACTTGATACTGTGTTCCACTAGGTTATTTAGTTCTTTATTTTCAATTGTAATTTTAGTTTTCATTCACATCACACTCCTTATCAATAATTTTTAAAAACTCCTATAAAATTGCAAATAAAAAAAATCAAAGTATTTCTACTTTGACAAAATTACACTATTGACTAACAGCTCTCCAAAAGAACTAGTAAGCAAAATGACATTTATTCTTGTTCAACTTTATAATCTCTCATTGCTTCTGCAATATCCCAACCTGTGAAAAATTCTGGAAACTTTGGAAAATCTATTTTTTCTTGAAATAAAGTTCTTGTATCAAACCTTATAATCAATTCATTTAAAACATCTTTTTTCTCATCAAAAGATAATTTTTGATAATCTTTTAGCATTTGAGTATAACTATTTCTTGATTTCACATTACATATATCATCTACCATTATTTTATTCCCAACTCTAATTTCTTCACTTTTTAACATGGTATCAAGAAATGTTGAAAATTTATTTCCAATATCTTTAGGAAAACCTAATATGTCAGGAGTAAATGGTACTTCTCCCTTTTTATGAGTTATTTTCCCATCACTCCACATATTAAACAATTCAATGCAAAACTTTAATCTATCTTTATAACTTAAATATTTTACCTTATTTAAAAATTGGATAACCTTTTCACTAGGATTATTTATAAATACTAATTGATCTCCTCCTGCAAGAATTATATCTCTTAAAAATAAATCATCTGGTTTTACTCCTACTGCAAAAGCAATTTGAATTGCTCTCTCGCAAAAAAGATTACTATATCCTATAACAACTGCACGAATTAAAGACCTATCAAGTCCATATCTTGCTCCTATTGCTGCATATGTAAAACCTTTATCAATTCTAACTCTTTCAAAGTCATGTAAAATGACATGACCATCATTTGATAATCTAATAGGCGTATATTTTATACTTGCTTTCATTTTCACTCTTCTCTTTCTATATTTTTAAATCAATTATGTTTTTAGCAATTTCAAAACCATTGCCAGTTAATTCAAGTAATGTATATTTATCTTGGAATAGACTTTTATTATCTAATCGTATAAAAAGTTCTGCTAATACTTCAAGTTTTTCATTATAAGAAAGTTTTTCAAACATTGATAGTAAAGGTTTATCATATTTATTATAATGAATACCCATAACATTCCCATTTTCTTGATAACCTTTACTAAACATAGTAGCAATATTATTAAATTCCATAGTTAAATATTCTAAATAGATTTCAGCAAAATTATGAGTTAATCCTACCATATCTAAATTGAATACTACTAAATCATCATCTTCAGTTAATTCTGGATTTAATTCATTTTTACTATTGATATGACCAGTATTTAAAGAATCAAATACATAAATTGTAAACTTCAATTTTCCTGTGTCTTTAAATTTCTCTAATTTATCAAATATTTTTCTAACATTTTCAGTTGTTTCAATATACATAATTTTTCCTCCTTAATTATTTTTACTTTGCTATATTCATGATGAATTTTGTACGCCATATTTTTACTCCTTTCATACAATCCATTTTTAAGCCATTTTAAGCGACTTTTCTTTTTTATTCTTATAGTTGTTCAACGCTTCTCATTAAAACTGATATAAACAACATTAGAGAATAAATACGCTGGATTTGGTTCAAACTATTTATCACTTAAAGAAATGAATTTTGCAAGAGTTTTTTTCAAAAAAATCTATTTTTTTTATCTTTCTATATTTTTACTAGATTTTTTACTTAGTATTTCTAAATTATCACAATTGATAACTGATCTATTTTGTTTATTCTTATCAGTAAACACATTTAATTTACCTACAATACTAACATCAGAATTTAACTGTAATAAATTTCTATTATTAGATAAAGTTTCTCCTTCAAGCATAACTGAAATAACATTTTTTTGAATTTTTCCATTATATTCATATTCTTGTAATAAATCTATAAATTGAGCAAACTCTCCATCTTTCTTTTTAAATTCTTTACCTATGTGAGATATTTTACCCTCTATCTCTATACGATTTATTTTTTCTTCTTGCTTTATTTGCTCTTCAACTATCTCTTTTTTATCTTCTTTATCTATTTTAATTATTTTATTAAATATTTTATCATAAGCAATTTTATTTGGTATTTCATCAGTAATTCTTAAAAATTGATGATACTTACTATTTTGAGCAATATAACCTTTTACACTTTCATAAGAATCAGTTGTATCACAAACTAAATATATTTTTTCTTCTGCTGAATCAAAACACTCATGTACTGGTTCTACATAACAATTTTTAGAATGATTATGAATACATATAACTTTATCATTTTCACAAAAATATATATCACTATATCTACTATCTCCAATCTCCTCATCTAATAATTTATCTACTGATATAAAACCATCTTTTTCCTTATCTTTTAGTTCTTTTGTATAAGTACAATCATAAGTGGTTAAAATACCTTTCACTTTTCCTCTTACTCCAAGAGATAAAATAGTATCATATTTTGGTGTTCGATAACTTGAAAGCATATCTGCTACTTTATTTAACAATTTATCTTTTATTTTCCATGTTCTCTCTCCTCCTCTTTTTCTTGTTCTTCATCAACATCCAAAGTGATTTCTTGTTTATCTAAATCAAGTTCACTATCAATTCTTGCTTTTTCTTTTTGCAATTCTTTAATTCTATCTGCCAATGTAAATGGTTTATCTAACTCTTCTTTTGCATCATTCATTTGTTTTTTTGTATATTCAATTTGTTCTCTTGTAGTATTTGCTTTATTTTGCAAACTTTTAAGCATATTTTCTAATTTTAAAATATTACCTATTTCATCAATATTGTTAATTTCAACTTTATATTTACCATTACCTTTAATATATACTACTGGTGTATATCTTAATTCCTCTCTTGTACCAATAATATCAAAACCACTTATCTCTCCTATTTTTGTTTCTTCTTTTGTTTTTAATAAAGCTAATGATTGATAAAATTTTGTACTTGCATCTTTTCTTGAATTAAAATATTGATCCCTTATAGTAATTCTAAAATTATCAGCAGATAAATCCTGCACTTTAGGTATATCACTTTCAAGACTTTCTAAATATTGTTCTTGATATTTTAACTGTCTTGGTAATTCTCGATTATATTTTGCTTCAAGTTCCATATGAGATTTATCATATCTTGTTTTAGAAAGATATAATTGTTTCAATTCATTTTCTACTTTAAATTTATCTAAAATAAGTGGATTCCCACTTGCCAAAGCCTTAACCTCTGCATAAGTAAGTGTATCTCTATCTAAATCTTCAGCAGTTCTTCCTCCACCATCACTATTTGCCATGATTTGATTGATAAAAGTAGATTTTGTTTGAATTAACTGATAAGAGTATGCATCAAAACTGCCTTCAGTTACATATCTATAAATCTCTACCTCTTCATTTTGATTACCTTGTCTTAAAATTCTACCTTCCCTTTGTTCTATATCAGAAGGTCGCCATGGGCAATCTAAATGGTGTAACGCTACCAATTTATCTTGAACATTCATACCTGCTCCCATTTTGGAAGTAGAACCTAATAAAATTCTTTTATTACCATTTCTCATCTCTTCAAACAATTTCAGTTTTTGAGGATTTGTTTTAGCATTATGAATAAACTCTATTTCCTCCTCTGGTACACCTCTTGCTATCAATTTATTTTTTATATCATCATAAACATTAAAGGTACCATCATTTTTAGGTGTCGATAAATCACAAAAGACAAGTTGCGTTAACTTGTCTTCTTTATTTTCTAACCATATTCGATATATATTTTCAACTGCCATATTAATTTTTGAATTAGGTAGATCTGGCATACTTGGAGCAATCATTCTTAAATCAAGTGCTGCTTTTCTTCCATCATTAGTTACCAAAAGCATATTATCTTGTCTTGGATCACAACCATTTCTAATTATTTCACTTCGTTCTGCTAATTTTTCTACATATTCTCCTAATTCTTCACTTTTAGGAGCAACTATTGTTTTATAATCTCCACCTTTTAATTTTGGAACTGGTAAATCAAGCATTTTAGATGTTTGAATGTCTGCTATTTCTTTAAATAATGACATCAACTCTGGAATATTAAAGAATTGGGCAAATCGTGTTTTTGTTCTAAACCCACTTCCATCTGGAGCAATCTCAAAACTATTTACAACTTCTCCAAAAGTAGATGCCCACTCATCAAAATGTTGTAATCCCATTTCTCGTAGTCTATCAATTTGCAAGTATTTTTGCATGACATAAAGTTCTCCCATTGAATTACTAATAGGAGTACCTGTTGCAAATACTGCACCTTTTCCACCATTATTTTCTAATATATAACTTATCTTCATAAATAAGTCAGTTGCTTTTTTAGATTCACTATTATTGATACCTGCAACATTTCTAATTTTAGAAAACATAGGAAGATTTTTAAACATATGTGCTTCATCTACTATTATCTGGTCAACACCTAATTCTTCAAATGTAACCACATCATCTTTAGGGCTGTCTAAAAGAGTTTTTAATTTTGCACACATACCAGTTCTTATTTGTTCTAATTTTTTAACACTCAAACTTTCATTAGATTCTGCTTTAATTCTTTCAATTGCCTCAGTTACCTCTTCTATTTGATTTTCAATATGTTTTTTCTCATAACTTTTACTAATAGGAATTAAACCAAAACTAGAATGAGCAATTAAAACTGCATCCCATTCTCCAGTGGCAATTCGTGCCATCAATTTCTTTCTTCTTGTTTTTTCAAAATCTTTTTGATTAGCAACTAAAATATTCGCAGTTGGATATAATTTTAAAATATCATTTGCCCATTGTCCTAATAAATGGTTAGGAACAACAAACATTGGTTTACTAACAATTCCTAATCTCTTTAATTCCATAGCACTTGCAATACATTCATAAGTTTTTCCTGCCCCTACTGCATGAGCAAGTAAAGCATTGCCCCCATATAAAACTCTAGCTACTGCATTTTTTTGGTGTTTTCTTAACTCAATATTTGGATTCATTCCATCAAAAGTTAAATGACTACCATCATATTCTCTTTCTTTTATACAATTAAAGTTTTCATTATAGATTTTTACAAGTCTTTCTCTTCTATCTTCATCTTTCCAAATCCATTCTTTAAACTCTTGTTTTATCAGTTCTTGTTTTTCTCTAGCATTTGCAGTTTCAATTGGATTTACAACTCTTCTATCATCATCTAACTTATCATATACCGTAACACTTTGAAGATTTAAAGTGTTTTTGATAATTGCTAAAGCATCAGCTCGATCAGTTCCCCATGTATTCGTATTTTTAATTCCATAACCATATAAGCCACTCGCTTGAAAAAGCCATGTATTTACTTCTTTTGCGTATTTTATTTTTAAATTACTAGCATCATAACTAGATATATCTAAAAGTTCTCGACAAAAAGTATGATACACATCTTCTGGAATCCATGTAGAACCTAATTTCACGCTAATTTCATCATATTCAAGCGGTCTAGGTTGAACATTTTCTAATGCTTCTATATTCTTATCATATTTATTATTTTCATTGATAGATTTAACATAATTTAATTTATGTTTTACATTTCCACTTAAATATTCACTAGAAAGAACCCAACCATCATTGAAATCATATATTTTTTCAGGATCATGGAAAATTAAGTTGTCTAATTCTTCTATCATTTCTTCTTTTTCTTTTGGATATAAAGTTTTCATGTATTCAAAATCTACGCATCCACGATTATTAAGAGAATAAGTGAGTGCTTCTTCTGCATTTTCTGCACTACTTACATCTTTACTTTTTCTAATGGTTCTTTTAGTAAAGACATCTCCCTTAACATAAGTTGGTTTATCATCTTCATCATCTTTGCTTACTTTATTTTCAATAGAAGAAAGCAGGTAATAATCTGGATCAGAATCAAAAACTCTAGCATTTGCACTATCATTTAAGTAGCCAAACTTTTTAATAAAGGCATCATAGACATTACTTAAATTACTTTGTGCAATTTTTAATTCTTCATCAGTTCCATCTTTTAATTGAATATCGAATACTTCTCGTAATGCTTTTTTAACACCACACATACCAATAATTCTTCTTGCTATCATTCCATCTTGAATTTGATATGGAACTAAATTAGAATCTTGTCTTTGATAAATAATTTTTTTATTATCTTTTTCAATGATAACAAAAGCATTATTCTTTATATCATCTTCAGCTTCTAATATCTCATATTCACTATTTTGCTCACTAATCTCATATGGAGCAATTTCATAAATATTAGATGGTAACTCTTCAATTGCCTGTTCCATTAACTCTTCAAGACTTGTATCGCTAGGATTAAGTGTATTTTCCATACCATATGGAGAAGATTTTAACTCCATTTTACCAAGCATCATATTAGGATGATTAATAAAATAATTGTTAATAGTAATTCCATCTTTATACTCACTTGTATAAATCCAATCCTCATCACTTAAATCAAGTTTTAATTCATCTCGTTTTTTCAAGAAAATAATATCAGTTGTAACTTTTGTGTTGGCATTGCCAGTAAAGGTATTGTTAGGTAATCTTATTGCTCCAACAAGTTCTGCTCGTTTTGCAATGTATTCTCTTACCTTTGTATCCTTTTTATCAAGTGTACCATCTGTTGTTATATAAGCTATTATACCACCATTTCTTACTTTATCTAAAGTCTTTTGAAAGAAATAATCATGAATTACAAAATTTTCCTTATATCTCTTATCAGGAACTTTATAATTTCCAAAAGGAACATTACCAATCGCAACATCAAATAAGTTATCTGGTAAAGTTGATTCTTCATAACCTTTTATTTCAATTTTTGCGTTAGGATATAATTTTTTAGCAATTCTTCCACTTATACTATCTAATTCGATTCCATATAATTTAGAGTTTTCTAATTCTTTTGGAATTCTACCAAAGAAATTACCTATACCACAACTTGGTTCAAGAATATTTCCTTTATTAAATCCAAACTTCTCTAGTATTTTATAAATACTATCTATTGCTATATTAGGTGTATAAAAAGATGTTAAGGTAGATTGTCTTGCTTGATTATACTCTTGTTCTCCTAAAAGATTTTTAAGTTTATTTCTTTCAGTTATCCAATTATCTTTTCTTTCATCAAAAGCATCAGAAATTCCACCCCAACCAACATATTTCGACAAAATATCTTGTTCTTCTACTGTTGCATTTCTATCTTCTAATTCTAAATCTTTTAATAATTCTATTGCCTTTACATTATCCTCAAATCTTGATTTTGCCCCAAAACTATTGTCTATTTTATCATCACTTATATGGTAATTGATTTTAGGATATTGTTCTTCTTTTAGATTTAATTCTTCTCCATTTTTATTATAACTATGTTTCTCAATTACATCAGTTTCAATACCATTATAAGTAGGTGTTATTTCTGTAGTAGTAACTACATAATCAACTTCATCATCTGCTATATCGTTCTTATTATTTATATTAGAAATTTCACTATCTATTTTTTCCAATTCTTGTTCATCTATTTCATTTTGATCTACCAACTTTGTGCTAGATATATTTAAGTCAAATCGCTTTTCATCAAAATTGTTCCAAAATATATGTATCATATTTGGAGTAAATGAAATAGAGAAATCTTTATCTTTATATAATTCTTGTAAAAAAGCGTTATTGATTATTCCATCATTTAATTTTACTTCATCATTTTTATCTTCATTAAAATAAGTAAAACTATTTTCCCTATCTGCATATTCTCCTATGATAGAACTTGTTAAGATAATAGATAAGTTTCTTTTTTTACTTTTTATATGTTCCCATCTTTGTGATTCAACATTTTCTACTGTAAAAGTATTTTGATATTTTGTATCAAAGGAATTAAATATATCACATATCTTATTAGCAAGTTCTTCCTCTCTTGGAGTAAATAAAGTTAATTGTTCATTTTCAAAAGTTTGAAAATCATTGTTTTCTTCTTGTTTTTCTTCATCTTCTTCATATAAATCATAATCTTCTTCCTCTGGTGCTTCCATAACTCCATGATGATAAATAAAATCCATATGTTCTTCTTCTGCTCTATCAAATGCTTCATCAAATTCTTCTTGAGATATTTCTTTATCATCTACATAATATTTACCATTTGACATAGTAATATCACTTAATGAATGTTGTTCTTTTATTTCTCCAGTATCTTGTTCTTCAACTCTATTTTTTAATGAATCAAATTGTTTATTGATATGAGAATACTTATCAAAAGTATTTTGATAGATATAATTAAGCAGTTCATAATTATAACTTGTTTCATTTTCTATATTCATAAGCATACTTTGAATGTTTTCATTAGAAAGATATTCATTAGACTTATGCTGCTCGATTACTATTTTCTTAAATTTATCTTGTATTTTTGATAATTTATCTGCATTTAGTGCAAAATCTTTATAAATCTTTGCAGTTTCTTTATTTGATATTTGCATACATTTTAGTATTTCATCATCTGATAAATTACTATTTAATTCATAACTACTAGGTAATCTAAATATATTAAAATTTGCTTTAGAAAGAAAAAGAGAGGTCATCATTTTAGAAATGAATTCTACCTCTTCCTCTTTTAAATTACTATAATTACTTTGAACATTTATTTTTGAAATTTCTTTAAATGTATTGTATAAGTTTTGTTCTATGGAAATATCTTTATTGTTTAAAATATTATTCTTACTTTGATAATATAGTAAAACTTCTATATCTACATCATGATGATAAGACCATTCCTTATAATCTCTACCATAAGTTTGCTTTATTTCAAATACATATGTTTTTCGATCATTGACTAAAATAGGAATACCTTTGCTTTTAGGTTTAATTCTTCTATCAATATTTTTGCTATTCCAGTCATCAAATGTATAATAAATTCTACCACTAGGATTATAAGAATATAAATTAAATACATTATCAACACTATATCTATCTAATATTTTTGACCAATAAACAATAAACTTATTCCAATTATAAGGATTTTCTTTAATATTAGATAATATATCATCTCTAGTTTCAAAAAAATCTTTTCTAAACTCATTTTGCATTACTCATCCCTCCTTTATTTTGTTGCATTAAAAATCAACTCATATACTTTCTATGTGAGTATTTAACATTTGCTTGATTAACCATTGCATAGTGCATAGTTGTATCAATTTTGGTATGTCCTAATAATTTTTGAACCTGTTCAATTGGCATTCCTTTATCTATTGCCATAGTAGCCATTGTTCTTCTAAATTTATGTGGATGAACTCTCTGAATGTTTAATTTTTTACCTAGATTTCTAATTATAGATTCTACTGATGAAATTGATATTCTATGATAAGGTTTAATTTTAGAAATAAATAAAGCAGTTTCATTATCTTTTCTGCTATTAAGATATTGTTTTAGATGAATTTTTGTTCTTGCATCAAAATATACTTCTCTTTGTTTATTTCCCTTACCAAGCACAACACAAGACCTATCTTCAAAATCAATATCAGAAATATCTAAATTTACTAGTTCACCAATTCTCATTCCTGTAGATATTAATAATTCTATAATTACTAACTCTCTTATATGAGTACACCCATCTCTTAATCTTTCTATATTTTCATCTGATAATGTTTCTTTTACAACTGTTGCAGTTTTTACTTTGTGTATTCTTCTTACTGGACTTTTTAATATATAATCTTCATCTTCTAACCATGCAAAAAAACTGGAAAATACTCGTCTAATATTATCCATTGTAACTGCACTACAATTACTAATTTCTTTATAATGTGATAAATATATTCTTATATCATCAGTAGTTACTTTTGATAATAGTTTATCAATATACTCTATAAACTTGGATATTATATCTCTATAATATTTTAAAGTTCTACTAGAACAACCTTCAATATCCTTTGAAGAAAGAAACATATCTAAAAATTCATAATTATTAATTTCAATTCCCCCTTCCTAAAATTAAGCATAATAAAAGACCAACATTAAGTTGATCTCTCATAAAAATTGTAATTTTTAATAATAACTTATTTTTTTTGATTGTTTTCTTTTTTCTTTTTACTCCACCAAGTACCAGTAAGTGTACAGCCTCCACCAATAA